>Ga0206131_10001238_pt1 | contig 33265 bp, 22 predicted proteins | sample Helgoland_Spring_FD_148636 | JGI IMG/M metagenome (GOLD analysis project Ga0206131, IMG submission 148636) | Pelagic subsurface seawater microbial communities from Kabeltonne, Helgoland, North Sea - Helgoland_Spring_Bloom_20160517_1 | ecosystem: Environmental > Aquatic > Marine > Epipelagic ... | reverse complement strand
ACCTGCTTGTCACCGAGGTTACGCCCCCCATCGATATGGGGACCTGTACTGTTCGTTTGATGGAAGCACCGGTGTCGATCAACCTGAGCTCGTGAGCGAGCAGCCCGCACGCGACGGGTCCCGTGCGGATGGACTTGCAAACCTGCCGTTTCAACCTCCGCTCAAGCCCATGTTGGCCAAGGCAGTGGTGGGTATCCCTGAACGTGATGACCTTGCGTTCGAACCTAAATGGGACGGCTTCCGCTGCATTGTTTTTCGTGATGGCGCCGATGTGCATCTTGGGTCGCGCAACAGCAAGCCGCTGACTCGGTACTTCCCAGAGTTGCTTGATCCCATCCGGGATCAGCTGCCGGACCGGGTGATCTTCGACTGCGAGATCATCGTGGCTCTTGAGAATCGGCTCGAGTTTGATCAGTTGCAGCAGCGCATCCATCCGGCTGAAAGTCGCGTCAACATGCTGGCTGAGAAGACGCCGGCCGACATCGTGGCCTTCGATCTGCTTGCGGTCGGCGATCAAGATCTTCGTGGGTTGCCGTTTGGCGAACGACGTGCGCAACTCGAAGCGGTCTTCGCTGACGTTTCTGCGCCGCTGCATCTGACTCCGCTCACACGCGACCATGACATTGCTCACCAGTGGTTCGTGGATTTCGAAGGTGCCGGGCTCGACGGTCTGATCGCCAAACCCATGGCGGAGCCGTACGCCGAGAACAAACGGTCACAGCTCAAGGTCAAACACATCCGTTCCGCCGACGCAGTCGTGGCCGGCTATCGCATCCACAAGGACGGCAACGGCGTTGGCTCGCTCATGCTTGGGCTCTTTGACGACGACGGTGCTTTGCGCCATGTCGGCGTGGCCGCCAGCTTCACCGCGGCCAGACGCTCTGAACTGCTCGAAGAACTCAAGCCGTTGACCGAGAACGCGCTCGATGATCATCCGTGGGCAACGTGGTCCGAGGCCGGGGCCCAACAACAACACCGGTGGAATGCCAACAAGGACATGGGCTGGCTCCCGATCCGACCCGAGTGGGTGGCCGAGGTCAAATACGGGTCCACGCTCAATGGCCGGTTCCGTGAGGTGACCAAGATGTTGCGGTGGCGTCATGACAAGGAACCGTCGCAGTGCGACTACGACCAGCTCGACGAACCGGTCCCCATCGGCCTCGACAAGGTGTTGAAGCCCGAGCGGAGCGGTGAAACATCGTGACCAGGACAGGGTCGGAGCGAGGGACGAGCGGGCGGAGGCGAGGGACGAGCCGATCAGGTTGGTGTGAAACCATGTCCGACGAACGTCGGCCCGAGCGGAGCGGTGAAACGCGTGCCTGAAGCGCTAGAGCTTGAGCTGGCGGGTAAGACGGTGCGGGTTACCAGCCCCGACAAGGTGTTCTTCACCAAACGGGGCGAGACCAAGCTTGACCTGATCGACTATTACATTGCGGTGGCCGAACCCATGATGGGTGTTGTTGGTGGCCGGCCTGCGCTTATGCAGCGGTTCCCTGATGGGGCGTCGGGCAAAAGTTTCTGGCAGAAGCGCGTGCCCAAGGGTGCGCCCGAGTGGCTGGAAACGACAGAAGTGTCCACCCCCAATGGCACAACCAGCCAGGCGATCGTGCTGGCAGATATTGCTCACGTGGTGTGGGCCGCGCATATGGGTTCGTTGTGTTTCCACGTGTGGCCATATCCCGCAGCACAGCCAGATATCGCCGACGAACTACGCATCGATCTGGACCCGCACGGCAAGATCACCTTCGATGACATCCGGTGGGCTGCGCACCAGGTCCGAGCGTTCTTCACCGAACTGGGTGTAACCAGCTGGGTCAAGACCACTGGCAGCAAGGGTTTGCATGTTTTCGTCAAGCTCGCGCCTCAGTGGGATAGCTATCAGGTGCGTGCCGCTGCGGTCGCTCTGGCTCGCGAACTCGAACGACGCCATCCCGATCGGCTCACGGCAGCGTGGTGGAAGGAAGAACGAGGCGACCGGGTGTTCATTGACTTCAACCAGAACGCACCTCATAAGACCGTCTTTGGTGCATGGTCGGTCCGTCCCCGGGTCGGAGCGCAGGTGTCCATGCCGATCGCCTGGGATGCCGTGAACGAAGTCGACCCGAACGCACTTACGATCGCAACCGTGCCAGGCTTACTCAATGAACTCGGCGACGCATGGTCTGACTATGGCTCAGCATCTCAGTCGTTGGAACCGCTGCTCGCGTTCCACGAGCGCGACATGGCTGCGGGCATGATGGACGCTCCGTGGCCGCCCGTCTATCCCAAACAACCCAACGAGCCACCCCGAGTCGCCCCAAGCCGGGCAAAGAAACCCGAGTGACAAACCAAAACGAAACACACCCAGCCGTGATGCCGCAAGGGCGCAGCGAAGCAAGCCCGGAAACAGAATCTGGTGAGATGTCTCCGTCGGGAAACACTTCCAGGCGAATGCCGCAAGGGCGCAGCGAAGCAAGCCCGGAGATATTGCCTGGCGAGGTCATTAACGATCCGGGTGATGAGCGCATGTTGTTGTTCACCGGTCTGCGAGATCAGGCGCTGCGGCAGCTACGGGAAGCCCCAGGCGGTGACATGGAAGGCATCTTCATCGCCGAAGGTGATGTTGTCATTCAACGCGCGCTCGATGCCGGTCACACCATGCACTCGGTCATCGTCGAGGCGGCACGCACCCGTCCGCTTGAGTTCGACATCGGGTCCACACCACTGTTCCGTATGGGCGAACCGGTCGTGCAAGAGATTGCTTCTCATCGTCGGTACCGAGGTGCCATGGCCGCATTCCATCGGCCAGCGCTGCGCCCGATTGCCGAGGTTGTTGCCGGCGCCCACACGGTCATCGTCACCGAGGGGGTGAATAACCCGACCAATATGGGCGTGATGCTACGCACCGCGGCAGCATTAGGGGTGCAAGCCCTATTGGTTGACCCGTCGAGTTGTGATCCGCTTGCCCGCCGGACGTGCCGGGTTTCGATGGGCGCGGTCTTTGCGGTTCCCCACACCCGGTTGCCGGAGTTTCCCGACGGTCTTGATCCGCTCCACGAGCAGGGTTTCACCACTATTGCGTTGACTCCCGATCCCGATGCTCAGCCGCTGGACTCGATCGACTTCGATCCCAACGAGCGGGTAGCGCTGTTATTGGGGGCAGAAGAACCTGGACTGACCGACGCGACTCAGCAGAGGGCGACCCATCGGGCAAGTATCCCGATGCATCAGGGCATTGATTCACTCAACGTTGCGACCGCGGCAGCCATCGCTATGTGGCATGTGACTCGGGCCCGGCGGTGACTTGGCGTGGCTTTGTCGCGATCCTGATTGGCTTCGCTCTGGTGGTGGGTGCCTGTAGTGCTGATCCGACGACCGAAGCTGTGGCGAACGATCAGGCTGCGGGAGTGCAACCGTCGGCTGCGGTCCAGCCGACGGCCGTGCCAACACCCACGCCAGTGCCAACTGCGGTGCCGACTCCGCGACCCACTCCGACGGCAACACCGGTGCCGGCCCCCACACCAACGCCGACACCGGTCGACACAACCCCTGTTGTCATCCAGGGCGATGGCTGGGTTACCACCGAAGCCGACGTCGCCCGACTGGCGGCGGTTGTCGAAGAGATCCACGAGCTTGTGTTCACATCGGACGTGACCGTGTTGGTGAGCGACGACGTGGGGGCCGAGTACGCACCCAACTTCGAGCCGTTCAGTGTCGAAGAGTGGTACCTGCTCCAGGGACTCGGGTTAGCCGACAGCCAGGCCGATCGAGACGTGGCCAATCAGGTACGGCGAGACCGTATTCGGGGCCTGTGTTGCCGGTTCGACAACGGCACCCAGGTTGTTGTCGAGGTCGAAGCAACCAAACTTGAGACCGAAGCCATCCTGGTGCACGAACTGACCCATGCACTCCACACGCAATACCCCGAGCTGTTCGAGGACACTCGCTTCGAGACCGACGAGACCCCGAAGCCGTATGGGGCCTCGATCGAGGGAGTGCCACAGTTCGTGACGTTCGCGTATCTCGACCGGGCACCTGCCGAGGAGCTTGCACTGGTCACACCCGAGTTGCCCATCATCCGCCCCGACATGGTGCCGCTTATCGGGCCTGGGCCGGCTCGGCATGTGAACTTCTCCTACGCCACCGGCCCTGCGTTTGTCGAAGCAATTTTCGACGCAAGAGGTGTTGACGGCCTGTTCGATTTACTCACGACGCCAGCCACCACTACCGAACAGATCCTTTTCCCTGAGAAGTACCTGGTAGGCGAGGGGGCGATAGAGGTTTCCACCCCGGACGCTCCGTTTGGCGTGGATGTGCGAGCTATCGGCACGATCGGAGCAGCGATGTTGCTGTCTGCACTGGTTGATGCCGAAGGGGAATTGGTGGCCCGCGAGCTGGTCGAACCATGGGCAGGTGACCGGTTTATCGTCTATGAAGCCGACGAAGATCTGTGCTTGGTAGCCACCATCGTCATGGACACGCCACAAGCGGCAGTTGCTCTTGGCGAAGCACTTGTCGCCGGTTTGCAGACGACGTTTCCCGACACCTCGGCCACGACGGCAGAGACAGACGTCGATACACAGTTTGAGCTACAGACCTGTGAAGCGGCCAGCTGATCGGTCCGCATCCTGGCCGAGAACGCGATGTTCAAACCAGCGAGTCAACAGCTGTTACTCGGCAAGTAGGTCATCCATATCCATACCTTCGGGCATGACGTCCTTCTTGTGCTCCGGCATATCGTTCCACCATTGGCTGTAACGGCGGGCGCCCCACGCAGCGGTGGCCCCGTGCAGAAGAACACTGAGTGCGACTGTCCACGCAACCACTGCAAAGAGCTGCTCACCGCCTTCGATCTCTTCTTCGAGCAGTAGGAGCCCGAACAAAACCGAGGCAAGTCCTCGAGGCCCAAACCAGCCCACGAATAGTCGCGTCTCACGAGCAGCACCGGAACCGACCAGTGCAACAACGACCGGCACGATCCGCACCACGGTGAGCGATGCGACGGCACACACCAGGATCGCCACCGTGACGTCGCCGATGGCGGGGCCAAGCAGGATGTTGCCAAACAAGAAGAACGACACGACTGCGGCAAGTTGAGCGGCGTTTTCGGTGAACTCGCCCAGATGGTGGGACCGTTCGGCGATACCGCCGAACGTGAGGCCCGCGAGAAATGCGGCAATGAATCCATTGCCGTCGAGTGCAAGAGCGACCGCGAGCGATGCAATAGCCAGTGAGAACGTAGCGAGCTGCGCATAGACGCCGTCGACCCAGTCATGTCGACGCCCCACATTGAGCAGGAGCGCGCCAGCAGCACCAATGGAGACGCCGACCAGGACGCCGAGACCGATCTGCTCGAAGACAAACTGGGTCCAGAATGTGGTGTCGCCAACGTCGCCATCGCCTGCAGACAATGCCAGGAAGAGCGCAACCGCCGGAACCACGAGCCCATCGTTGAGCCCCGACTCCACCGTCAGGCCCTGTCGAATCCGTGACGGTATGGCCTCATCGGTTACGACTTCTTGGCCAAGTGCGGCGTCGGTCGGTGACAGGATCGCAGCGATCAGTGCCGCTTCCCAGATGCCGACACCATCGATCAACAGATAGAGCACGCCCGTGCCCAGGGCGGCCGTGAGAGGTAGCCCAATACCCAGCAGCCGGACTGGCAGCATGTATTCACGACGTAACTCGCGGCCATTGATACGGCCGGCATCAGCGAAAAGCAAGACGGCCAACGTGACTTCGCCAACGAGTTCGACGGCTTCGATCTCAAGGCCAAGATCGACGAGATCGGTTGCTTGAGGCCCAAACAGAAGGCCCATGGCGACGAACACCATGGGCCCGCTAATGATGGTGGGTTCGATCCGTTTGGAGATCAGCGCAAACGCGATGATGGTGAATGCAACGGCTGCGACGCTTGCGCTCATTACGAGGCGTCGTTCAGATGCCCACAGGCCATGATGGCCGCATCATGTCATGGAAACGGGGGAGTGCGCACCAATGATCAGCGACGGCTGGCCAGAGGTGTGTAGCGATAGGTTCTGGTCACTCGGCAAATGCAGCCAGCGTGATCAGAGAAGTTGTGCGTCGGTGATGACTTCGACGAGTGCCGGACCGTCGTGAGCCATAGTTTGAGCCAGGGCTGCGTTGAGGTCTGCGGGATCGGTGACTCTGATGCCAAGGCCGCCGCACAACGTAGCGAAGTCGGCGAAGTTGGGATTGACCAGGCTGGTCTGCCACACATCGAAGTGTGCAGCTCGTTGTTCCTTCGAGATCTTGCCAAGCTGGGCGTTGTTCATCAACACATGGGTGATGTTCATCTCGTATTTCACCGCAGTGGTGAAATCCATGGCGTATTGGCCGAAGCCGCCGTCGCCCGACACCGACACCACCTTCCGGTCGGCTCCAACCGCCGCCCAGGCACCCATCGCAGCAGGAAAGCCGAACCCGATCGAACCGAGGTAACCCGACATCAGCACATCTTGGTTGGTGACCTCGAAGTAACGACCGAACGAGTAGGTGTTGTTACCAACGTCGACACAGATGACGGCATCGTCGGGCACATGGTCGCTGAGCGTTTCGAATAACACTGCGGCACCGATTCCTTGGCCTCGGTCGTCGTCGACCCGTTGAGCTTTCTCGGCTCGCCAGATGGCCCACCGTTCGGCGACTTCTGCAGAGAAGTCGTGGCGGTCGGCGTCGGCACCCAAACCGTCTATGAGCGCTGTCGCGGCGACACCGACGTTGGCCTGCATTGGTACGTCGACGGAGTGAAACCGGCCGAGCGACATGGGGTCGTCGTCGACCTGGATAATTGGTTTGTACGAGGCGATGCCGGTGTGGTTCGAGAATGATGCACCGAAGACGATGACTAGGTCGCTTTCGTTCATGAACCAGCTTGCGATCGGTGTGCCCGAACGCCCGAGCACACCACAACCAAGCGGATGGCTGTCGCTGATCAGACCCTTGCCTTTGAACGTGGTTGCGACTGGCGCTCCGATGTGTTCGGCGAACTGCAGAACCTGCGCCATCTCGTGACGCGCTCCCGCTCCAACGATGATCAATGGCCGCGACGCCGCTGCGATCATCGACAGCGCTTCGGCCAGGACATCAGCCGGGGGAGCAATCAGCCGGGAGCCCACTCGCCCAGTGGGTCCGCTGGGCTCGACATCGGAAGCCAGGACTTGCACCTCGTCGGGCAACACGATGTGGGCAACATTGCGTTCAACCAGCGCGGTCTTGCACGCCAAGCTCATGATCTCTGCTGGGTCTGCTCCCGCATGGATTGTCTCGCTAAATGCCGCCACGTCGGCGAAGGCCCCTTCGAGGTCAAGATCCTGAAAGGCACCGCGACCCTTGTCCTTCGATGGGACCTGCCCCGAGAGCGCGAGCACCGGCGCTCGGTCGACCTTGGCGTCGTAGAGGCCAGTGAGCAGATTGGTTGATCCGGGTCCAGCAATGCCGAAGCATGCTGATAGCCGGCCGGTGAGTTTGCCATAGGCAGTTGCGGCGAACGCAGCAGCACCCTCGTGGCGTATGCCGAAGTAACGAAGGTCGCCCCGGGCTTCGGCGGTGCGCATAGCGTCTGCGAACCCAAGGTTGGAGTGGCCAACCATGCCGAAGACGGCATCGACGCCCCAGTTGATCATGGTGTCGACCATCACGTTAGATACGGACCGCGGTGGATCTTCCTCGGGTGGGAGCGCCACGTACACGCCATCGTCGCGGACTTGAGTTGCATACGCCTGTGGAGCATCGTCGAATCCCCCAGGCGGCTTGCCGTTGCAGGGTGAATAGTCGAATCCGTGCCATGGGCAACGAAGCCAGCCCTTCTCGATCGAACCTTCGCCGAGTGGGCCGCCTTGGTGTGGGCAATGATTGTCCATGGCGCCATAACGCCCGTCGATGTTCGTCACGCACAACGTGCGGCGACCGACGGCGACTGTCGTTACACGGCGAACATCGAGTTCCTCACGATCAAGTACCCGATGCCACTCGTGAGGGCCCGAGGGAATATCGACAGGGGTTTCCGATGGTTCGCTGCTGTAGGCCATCGCAGGACACTACAGGCAGTCTTGTTCCTGAAAAGGTGCGAGGAACGTACGTTGGCCGACAGGGTCCGAGCCAGAGATGGTGAACCCCGACTCAGATCTGTACCGGGCCCATCTCAACTGGGCGCTTGTGCCCGATCACCAGGTGCTGGTCGAGGCCCGGAATCACCACCGGCCGAACACACCCTTTGGTTTCGAGGCACTCGTGTCGTTTGCTCAGCTCGGGGCTGGCCTCCAGATGGTGATCCTGAACCCCGAATCAGCGATCGGGTTGCACGTATCCGCCGTCGACTAGCAGCGCCGAACGCCGCTTTTCGTGTGGATGGGGCTCGTCGATTGTCGTTTCCCAGAGGACGGGGAACAGCGGATGGTCCATGGCTGCGCCTGGTGCAAGTTCGTCGGTCAAGCCGGGAAACGGTGGTGACGTGGTCCATCGACGAGGTGCATGGACCATGTCGTCGCCTAAGAAACGCACGGACAACACCCGCCGGCGATGGGGGCCATCGACGCCAGCTGAGCCGTGCACGGCCACCATGTTGAAGAAGACGGCATCGCCCGGTTCGAGCTCCCAGCCAATGACCGGCCACCGTTCTGGGTCGGCAGCAAAGTCGGGCATCTCGGCCAGGCTTCCTTCAGGAAACCACTTGGCTTGTTCATCGAGAAAGGTCCGAGGCATGAACCACGGGCCCCGATGTGAGCCAGCGATGAACTCCAGGGTTGCGGCCCGGGGGACCGGGTCGACGGGGAACCACATGCTGGCGTTCTGGGAGCCATCGACGTTGTAGTACGGCTGATCCTGGTGCCACGGTGTGCGTTGGCGGGTGCCAGGTTCCTTGACCAACATATGGTCGTGATACAGCCGGATGGTAGAACTGCCGGTGAGCTCGGCCGCGATTTCGGCGGCAGGGGAATAGCGGATGAACGCTTCGATTGCGGGAATGCGATCCCATGAGCGGAAGTCTTCGATGAACGCACCGTCGTCGTCGGCGCTTGCCCGTTTCGCCATGGGGGAGAGGTCGGCCAGGTTGGCCTCGATCGCCTCTGTGGCCATAGCGACATGTTCGGCGGTGAACGCCTGACGTACACACACGGCGCCGTCTCGTTGGTAGTCACCTTCGATGATCACCGACCCAGCCTAGGACCACCCCTCTCCTGCTAAACATGACGGTGCCTGGCACCGTCATGTTTAGCGGCTGTCAGGTGCAGCTGGCGTTGTGCAGTTAGCGGCGTGGCAGTGGCCTGCGACGGCTTCGGTTCACGTGGTGACAGCTCGCTCTGGCCACCGTCGAGGAAAACGGGATCTGGCGCACGTTCGACGTGCGCCAGATTCTGTAACTACTGAGTATTTGAGTGGTAACCGTGGTCTAGACGGCGGTGAAGTTCTTCTGACCCTTGACCTTGCCGTCGGTGCGGAGCTTGATCAGGTGGGCCAGCACATTATTCGCTGCCAGCTCGGCCATGTCTTCGTCGACCTCGCCGTACACGGCTTCGATGACGTCTTCGACCCGCAAGGTGTCGCTACCCAACGCATCGAGGATCGCAGCCTCGCGAGCGACACGGTGTGCGATGTACTCCTGCACAACAGTCTTGGGTTCTTCGATCACGTAGCCGTGCGCAGGGGCGATTCGCTTGAGTCGAAGTTTCCTGAGCGACTCAAGTGATGTCATGTAGGCGGCCATGTCGCCATCTGGCGGCGCATTAAGACCCACGCTAGGGCCGTCAATGATGAGATCGCCCGAGATCAGCATGCGCTCTTCTTCGAGCATGAAACCAACATTTTTGGCCGATGGGCCAGGCAGGTGTTTGGTGGTCAGACGGAACTCGGTACCGACCAATTGTTGGCCGTCTTTCAGAACGACATCGCAGTCGATGTCGCACATTGCCATAACAATGGCGCCGGTCTGTTTAGCCAGTTCAGGCACGGCGCCGGCATGGTCTTCGTCGGCATTGGTGACGAGAATCCACCGGATGAGCTCGCCGCCACAGCCGATGATGGAATCGAGGTGACCCTGGTCGTTCGGACCTGGATCGATAACAGCGATCTCATCGATGCCGACCATGTAGGTATTGGTGCCGAGGCCAGTACGGGGACCGGGATTCATCGCAAGAATACGACGAGCCATAGGGCTGAGAGCGCGGGCGACGCCTGGAACGATCTCTTCTCTTACCTCTTCCACCTCCTCCTCAACCGGGTTGGTCATGAGCTTGATTCTGCTATTCATCAGAAGGCAATTCCGTGGTCGGGATGCGGTCTGCTTGGACCTCATCAACGTCAATGAAGGAGCGGCCTGCTCGGCCAGCTGAGCTGGTTCGAGTGCCGAAGTTGGCACCGAATGCGAAACCACCAGGGGTTCCAGCGATCGATACCTTGCCGCTGAATCGCTTCAGCAGCATTGCCCGTGCAAGTGCACGAAGTGGCGGAATAAACATCGAGAGACCCACGGCATCGGTGAAGAAACCAGGAGTCAGCAGCAATGCTCCACCAAAGATCATCAGTGCGGCGTCGGCAAGTTCTTTCGAGGGCATCTTGCCCTGTGCGACCGTGTCGCGGATTCGACCCACAGCCCCGCTGGTTTGCCATTTCATCAGCGATGCACCCACGAAGCTGATGAGCAGGAGGAGGAAGACCGTCGGGAGCCAGCCCAAAGGTTCTGCAACCTGGAACAGCACATACAGCTCAACCACGGGAACAACGATCAGCAATAAGAAGACGAGCCCGAACATGAGGACCCAAGTCTACGGAACAATGCCCCGGTTGGCTCCGCTGCCCGGGTTATGCTGCCTAATTTTGCCCTAGAACGGCTGTCGGTGCGCCTTTATGACGGCGCTGGCTGCGTCCTTCCGCGAAGGTTGTCTTGGTTGTCGAGTAACCAGCTGTAGGTCTGTTCGATTCCTTCGCGAAGCGAGATTGTGGACTGCCATCCCAACCTGGTGAGGCGCCCAACATCAAGCAGTTTTCGTGGTGTTCCATCGGGTCGAGACGCATCAAAGGTCAGTGCTGCTGCAGGGTAAATAACATCTCTCAGGGTCTCGGCAAGTTCACGGATGCTTAAGTCCACACCCGTTCCTATATTGACGAGTTCTGCATCGCTGTAGTGCTCCATAAGGAACACACAGGCACTCGCCAGGTCGTCGACGTGAAGAAACTCCCGAAGCGGGGTGCCTGATCCCCACACCTCGACCGCCGGTTGGCCTTGCTGTCGGGCGTCGTGGAACTTGCGCATCAATGCTGGCAAAACATGGCTGGTTTCAAGATCAAAATTGTCGTTCGGACCGTAGAGGTTCGTAGGCATCGCCGAGATGAAGTCGCAGCCGTATTGCGTTCGGTAGCTCTGGCACAACTTGATGCCAGCGATCTTGGCGATGGCGTAGGCCTCGTTCGAGGGCTCAAGCGGGCCAGCCAACAGTTGGTCCTCGGTTATCGGCTGATCAGCGAGTCGAGGGTAGATACACGATGAACCCAGGTAAAGAAGTTTGGTCACATTGGTACGTCGACTTGCTTCGACGACCGTGCTGTGAATCATGAGATTGTCGTAGAGGAACTCGGCGGGAAACGACATGTTGGCTTGAATACCGCCGACCTTCCCGGCGACCAGATACACGTAGTCGGGTCGGTTCTCTTCGAACCAGGTGTGCACGGCCGTCTGATCGCGTAAGTCCAGCTCATCGCTCGTCGCCGACAACAGGTTCGTGTAACCGCGCTGTTCAAGGAGCCGACAGATCGCTGATCCAACGAGACCCCGCTGCCCAGCGACGAAGATACGGGCGTCAGTAGCAATATCCATGTGGCTGCCAAGTGTAGGGTGCGAGACCATCGAGGCTAATTGAGCCGCAGTTAGTAGTACCTGCTGGGTTATCCTTTCTACGTTCTGTAGGACTCACCATCAGCGGACTACGCGACCAGGCAGTCCTTGGGGAGACCACGGTGAGCAAGATCTTTGTATTGGGTGGCGACGGATTCTGCGGTTGGCCGGCCGCGCTGCATTTGTCTTCACTTGGGCACGACGTACACATTCTGGACAGCCTGGTCCGACGGGAAATCGACGATGAACTTGGTGTGCAAAGCCTCACGCCCATCGCCTCCATGTCCGAGCGGCTCGAAGCGTGGCAGGAGTTGGGCAATCCCACCATCAGGTTCCACCAGGTTGACATCGCCGACGACTACGAGACATTCGCAGCCACTCTCGATGAGCATCGTCCTGATGTCGTCGTCCACCTTGCTGAGCAACGGGCAGCGCCGTATTCAATGCGGTCGGCCTTCCACAAGCGGTATACCGTGGAGAACAACACTCGGGCGACACACAATCTGTTGTGCGCATTGGTGGACCTTGACCTAGACGCTCACATCGTGCACCTCGGCACTATGGGCGTGTACGGCTATGGCACCGCGGGGCTGGCTATTCCTGAGGGTTATCTCGAAGCAACTGTCGAAGCCGAGGGTGGGCCGAAGCAGATCGAGTTCCTGTATCCGGCTGATCCGGGCAGCGTGTACCACATGACAAAGACGCTTGATGCGTTGATGTTCAGCTACTACAACAAGAATGATCGGGTGCGGATCACTGATCTGCACCAAGGAATCGTCTGGGGTGGAACCACAGCCCAGACGTCAGCTGACCCTCGACTCGTCAATCGTTTTGATTACGACGGCGACTACGGAACGGTCTTGAATCGTTTCCTTGTGCAGGCGGCGATCGGCCACCCACTGACCGTGCATGGCACCGGCCAACAAACGCGAGCATTCATCCATATCCGAGATTCAGTGCGCTGTATCCAGCTTGCTGTAGACAATCCTCCCCAACAAGGTGAACGGGTTGAGATTTTCAACCAAGCAACGGAAACACATCGACTGATTACGCTCGCCGAGATGGTGGCAACCTTGACCGAAGCCGAGATCCGGTTCTATCGCAATCCTCGCAACGAGGCCCCGGTGAACGAGTTGACCGTCACGAACGAGAAGTTCCTGGCGCTCGGACTTGAACCAACAACCCTTGAAGATGGCCTCCTGAGCGAAGTCATTGACATCATTCGGCCACACCTTGATCGCATCGATCGCGACCGTATTCCGGCCACAGCATTGTGGACGAAAGACAACGAACTGGACTCCACTGGCTCCAGCAGCGCTGGCGACCGAACGTGACAGTGCAGTCGGACTCGACCGTGACACAATCCGCGTTTGAGCCAAAGTACTCAACGGCGACAGCACTCCAAGCCGTTCGGTTCGCATTCCGTACGTCGTGGATGCTGTCGCGACCACGCACGATCACGATCGTGGGGCTTCCTCTCGTCCAAGGCCTCCTTCCTGCTGGCCTGGCCCTGGTTATTCGTGGTTTGGTCAATGCAGTGGCATCGGATGACTCGGTCCCTTCCGACGTCAACTCGTGGATCTTGCTCGGGCTTCTGCTTTCCTTTTTGCTCGCTGCAGCAGTTCCGATTCAGCGAACGTTGGAGCGCATCAATGGCGAACATCTCGAAAATCACCTTGTGGTTGCCATGCTGACGCACGCTGATTCACTTGACTTTGCCTACTTCGAGAGCGCAAGGTTCCGGGACCATATTGCGCAAGCAACCGAAGATCCTGGCTACACCACAAACGACTTAATCGACAAGATGACTCGGTCGTTGTCGGCGTTGTTCACTCTGGGATCTCTTTTGGTCGTGTTGGCGGCCATCGAACCTCGCCTGTTGTTGTGGCTACCACCGGTCTCGGTGCCCTACCTCATCCATCGGTGGTGGATCGCCCGCATTCGTTATGAAACGCGCCAGTCGCAGTGGCGATCACGGCGCTGGACTGAGTATCTTTCATCGTCGCTTCTCGATGAACGCAAGTTGCCTGAGTCGCGGCTCTTGAACCTCTCGCCACTCTTTACCAGTCGTGTCGCCCGCCGACTTGGCGTGATGTTCAGACAAAACCGGTCACTTCATCGACGGGAGCTAGCGGGCACGGTCGCGTTCAACACACTTGCCCTGCTCGTTGTGTACTTTGCGCTGTGGCAGGTCGCTAAGCGGGCGATCACTGCCGATGTGACGGTCGGTGATGTCGCGGTATTTGCGGGAGCTGCGGGCGCGATCCGGAATGCCGTCGATGGGTTCGTTGCATCGATCGGCACGCTCCGTTACAACGTTCTTAACGTGCGGCATCTGGAGCATTTCCTTTCACTAGTGCCGAGGTTCTCCGGTGCAACCGTGGTTCCCGCAACCCAAGCCGAGATAGCTGGTGCCTCACCAGTAGCCCTGCGGCTCGAATCGGTTGGGTTTTCGTATCCAGAATCTGATGTGCCAGTTCTCGCCGACGTTTCGTTCGAAGTCGCTGAAGGTGAGACGGTGGCCTTGGTTGGTTCCAACGGGAGCGGCAAGACCACCCTCGTAAAGTTGATCACCGGTTTGTACGCCCCAACTTCGGGCAAGGTGATCGTTGCTGGTTCATTAACCACCGAGCTTGATCGAGGCGATTTCCATCGACTCGTGTCCGTCGTCTTTCAGCAATTTGATACCTACGAGGCCACTGCCGCTGAAAATATTGCGCTCGGCGATTGGGAACGGCTGCTCGATGATGATCAGGCCATCGAGAAAATTGCGGACGATGTTGGGCTGCGGCCACTGATCGATCGATTGCCAGAAGGATTCGAGACCGAGCTCGGACGTTCATTTGGGTCCACGGCACTCTCGGGCGGCCAACAACAGGTGTTCGCTCTCGCCCGGGCGTCGGCCCGGCCAGTACCGATCATGATCCTTGACGAACCAACCGCCAACCTCGATGCCCAGACTGAGTTTGAGTTGTTCCGCAACTTCAAGGCGTTGGCAGCAGGACGAGCAACCCTGCTCATTTCACATCGCTTTTCGACGCTTGCTCTCGCCGATCGAATTGTGGTTCTCGAAGATGGTCGTTCTGCCGAGCAGGGAACCCATGACGACCTACTTGCAGCTGGAGGGCTTTACGCACAGATGTACCACCAGTTCCGCTACCCGGGCGAAGAACCACCCACCAGGACCTGATGGACCGGGGCAGGTCGAGCGCCGCTATTGCCGCGTCGACATGCCAGCCGCAGGAACAGCTCCGCTGCCCTGTCGGCGCCGGCGATCCGATATACGACCGAGCGTGTGACCATCCTAAAAGCGATTCGCAGGTAGGTCGCCGCCGTGGTCGAATCGCCCATGTTTGCATTGACTTGAGCACGTTCGAGAAACCTGGCGCCGTCGTAGCTCGGGTCGTTCGAACGGCCGCCAAACACGAAGTTGGACACCGTTGTTTCTAAGCGAAGCACACACAGACCATCTCGTTGCGCGAGTTCTTGGAAGAATGCGTAGTCAGCTGCCAACCGCAACGACGTGTCGTAGCGTTCACCGTGGTGGAAGGCAGCAGAGAAGAAGGTGGACTCATGCGCACTGGTGAGCGCATTTGGTGTTGCGCCGCCCACGACATACGGCATCGGCGTGCCGCTGCTGGCAACCATGCGGGACCAGCCGATCGCAAGATCTGGCAGCGGTGACGCCGCGCCTATCGCAGCCATGGATCGTTGCACAGCGTCTTGGTCGACGAAGGTGTCACCAGCGTGGAGATACAGCAGGTAACCCCCGTCGACGTGGATGAGCGCCTTGTTCATCGCGTCGTAGATGCCAGCGTCAGGTTCACTGATCCACATACATTCCGCTTGATTCGCATGGGTCCGCAACCACTCGACCGAACCATCGGTTGAGTCGCCGTCGATGACTACATGACGCAGAGGCTCATATGTTTGGCTTCGCACGCTGGCGACCGTCTCTTGGAGACCCATCAGCGAGTTGCGGCCGATCGTGATGACGGTGACAGGGAGATTGGCTGATACCGCGGTCATGTCGCTGGCTCGAGCAGTGGGCTGTTGTCAGATTCTGCAGCGGGTGCATCGCTGCCCCGCCCCGCCACGCCCAATGCAATGAGGAGCGCTTCGCTACCCGAGGGTCCATAGATCAAGGCAGCCAGGATCACAAACCAGAAGCTTGGCGTGAAGTCTGGTCGTTTGCCGTTGAACAGGTCGCGCCGGATCGCCCATGCAACCAGAATGGCCATGGCGATGCCAAAGGTGCGAACCGTGTTCAAGATGGCAGACACCGGCCGAACGCCTCGTTCGACTTTGTAGCCTCGGCCCTCGCGGTCTTCGTAACGTTCGTTTTGAAGCAGCTCAAGGTCATTGCCCGCAAAGGACGGGTCGGCCCCCCGGCCCAACGGTTGCGTAACAATGTCGGTGATCGTGTCTTTGAACGCAAGGTACCGCCCACCGGACGTGGCGAGAATGGAATCTTCAAAACCTTGGGGGCCGCGGTCGATGGTTTCGTCGACGATCTCTTCGATCTTGGGATTGCTCGTGTATGCGAACCCGCCGACCGCGAGCACGCCCAAGAGAAGCACCGGCGTCAGCTTGGGGCGACCCCGCAACACGCCGACTGCTAAGAACCCAACAAAGGCGCCGGTAAGGATCAAACCCGATGTGGCTCGTAGGACCACGAGTTCAGCAACGACCAGTGCTCCGAACGCAACGGTGCGGTTGCGGAACTTCGCGTTGGCAATGATGAAAAGCATGAGCAGCTGGTAGCTAGCTCGCGCTGGTTCGGATTCCAAACTCGAGACCCCTCGGTATCCCGGGGCGCGACCGCCGATAAACCGGGGGATGAAGTTGCCGAGAAACGGCTCGGCAAACTCGAGTAGTCCCAGAAACTGGACGGTGCCAAACACGATGTAGAGCCAGAACACGTATTGCGCTGTGCGTTCGAGTTTTGGTCGCAAGCTGTGGAAGAAGACAAGCGGCGTCAGAACATTGATGAACTGAACGAGGTACACCCAGTTACCCCAGTCGCCCCAATACAGGATGCTTCCAACCCAAAACACCGCTCCTGTGACAGCAGCGATCACGAAACCGAGTGGGGGTGGACGGCCGACAAGGATGGCTACAGCGATGCCGTACGGGAAGTGCTCGACGCTCAGCCCAAGCCCTACGAAAGGCGATACGCCAGAAACGAGCATGAACGCAATCGCGATCTCGAGCGCAACGTTTCTGCCTCGTTCAATCGTCTCGTTCACTGTTGAGGTTTTCGTCCGGGTAGAGGCAACCGGCGGACCCACGATCCGCCAGCGAGAGCTATATGCGCAATCATGGACAATGTCGTACGAATACCATGGCCATAACCCAGGTAGTCGGCAAAGAAGTCGTACTGGGTGCGAAGCAGGCGCTGCTTTTTGCGCAGGTGGTCGGTGACCGATACGACTTGGTATTCGTAGGCGATTTCGTTTCGCAGTTCGATGTGCGGATCAAGCTCGAGCAGCTCTAGCCAGTATTTCCAGTCTTCCTTGGAGCCTTCGCTGAAGCGAGTTGTCGTAGCGAGTTCGGTTGAAATAAAGGTGGCCCCGATGAAGAATGGATTGCCGACCTTCCGGGTCCACAGTGGGCGTGGTCGCCGGGCGCTACTGAGGTTTGCTCCGACGATGCGCCCAGCGAATGCCCGTAGGTTCAGAGGCGGCAGCCGGTCAAGGTCATCAAAGGCTTGTTCGATGGCTCCTTCGTTGAGCAGCAGGTCGCCAGCGTCCAGGAAACAGACGAGGCCTTTCGCGGAAGCGGCGGCGAGGTCATCGAGGGCTACGTTCCGCGCTTGCGCTCGGCTCGCAACGTCGCCGAGATCGGTGATCTTGCACTGGTAGTTCGACTGCTCGGTGGCGAGCATGTGGTCCGGAGTGAGGCCGTTGTTGAAGACCAGATGATGCTGAAATGCAGTCGATGGTCGTGCTGCTGCGACGTCCTTAACGCTGCAGACCGTCTGTTGCACCTCGTCGATGGATCCGCCGCAGGGCGTGACGACAAAGAAGGACTGCATTCAGACTGATACGTCAGCGCGACGAGAAAAAGATGCAGTCATGTGGACGAAATTGTACACAGTCGAAATACCGGCGACGGAACGCTTGCCATGTAATGCTGCCGCCATGGCCCGACTGCTCTACATCACCAATGGTCTTACGGGTGGGCTGAACGCGAACTATGAGCTGGCTCGACGGTTGGCGAAGGCAGGCCACACCGTTGGTTTTCTGGGATATGGCGATGTTGGCGACAGCGTTCGAGGTCAGGGATATTCCTTCATACACGTGACCCAGGCCGACAGAGCGATGGACCAACTTCGTGCTGATCTGGGTCGCGTGGGAAGAGTGCGGGCCTTTCCACGCGGGGTGGCGCTACGGCGTCACGTGATCGGCAGCCGCGAAATCGAAGCAGCGGTCTCTGCGGCTCGACCTGATGCGCTGATCGTTGACATCGAGGCGCACTACAGCATCCTTGCCACCCGGTCACTCGGGATCCCCACCGTATTGAAGAACGACTTCTTCTCGTTGGCGTGGGAACGGGGAGTTCCGCCGATGCACTCTGAGCAGCCGTATCCCAGAGGGAGGCGTGACCGTGTCACCGCCGACATCGCATGGCTTCGGGCCTATGCCGAGCGGCGGGCTGCCATGACGGTTGGCGAGTTGTATCCAGCGAAGTTGACCCGCCGATGGGCACCCTTTCGCTATAACACGGTGTCGCGTCGTGATCTACGAGCGGTTGCCCGGTCGCGAGATATTCGGTTGGGAGAGATCACCTCGCAACGCGACTGGTTACGTCCTCATACCTATCCGGGCCTGCCGATGATTACCGCCACTGCTCGTGAACTCGACTTCGTGCAAGCGACCTCACTCAATGACCAATGGATCGGCCCGCTTGTGTACCGCGACCGCGTCGATATTGCGCTCGGTCCGGAGGACCGGGAACGCTGGCACGCCTTTCGAGATCGCAACCGCAGCTCGGGTCGTCCGCTGCTCTATTGCAGCTTTGGCACCATGGTCCCAGGCACGTCGGCAATGCTGGCTCGGGTTTTGGCCGCGGCGCGAATTCGCCCGGAGTACGACGTGGTCGTTGGCCTTGGTGGACGAGATGAAAAGCTTGTCGCCAACGCGAATGAGAACATCCTGGTGCTCGACTATGCCCCACAACTCGAGGTGCTCGAGGTGGCCGATGCAGCGATGATCCTTGGCGGGATAAATACGATCAACGAGTGTCTGACCTTCGGTGTGCCAATGATTGTTGAACAGACCGGACCAACCGATGGGCCTGGGAATGCAAACCGGGTTGCACACCACGGCGTCGGGGTGCGGGCCCAGCTGGGCTCGATAGAACCTGAGCGGTTGGCGAACCTGATCGATCGTGTGTTGCACGACCACGAACTCCGTGGCCGAGTCAGGACCATGCAGACAACGTTCCAACGGTACGAAGATGATCAGATCGCCGAGGCAGCCATCGAGCAGCTTTTGGCGGGACGTCTCGACGCAACACTCAACAAGTGACAGCCAACAGGTAGCAGCGGTTATCTGGCTTCGAGTGCCTGGCGGACGACTTCGGACACTCGTTCGATATGAGGTTCGTACAACATGCGTTCACCCACGCCGGGCACATATTCGACCTCGAGATCCTGCACCAGGTCGCCCCATCCTTGGGTGCCAAGGTTGGTGGGGATCCGGGGGTCTTCGGCGCTCCGAATTACGGTGACCCGGCCACCGTAGGGAAGGTACTCGTAACTATGGATCCGGTGGATGCCCTCTTCGACGTATTGGCGGTTGCGCAGACGTTCTGGGAGTGGGAGCTTGAGCTTGAGCGCGGCTCGCATCGCGTATCCCTCGGCCCTGCGGCGCGCGCTCTTCAGGAAGGCCCGGCGCTGTAGCACTCCTGCGAGATGGGCGGTAAGCGACTTACCACTGCGGCGGTAGCTCAGCTTGGTGAGAGTAATCCAGTTCTCTTGGTACTCAAGGTGGGGGGCATGCCAATCGAGAACGATAATGAAGTTCTGGATCCGGCGCCCAGCAGCGGTGAGCTGTTGTGCTACTTCGTATCCAAAAACTCCGCCGAGGCAGAATCCGAGCAAGATGACCGGGCCGGTTGGGGCGATCTGCTGAATGTGCTCGACATAACGACTGGCGGTCTGGGCAATCTCAGGGCGATGTTCCAGGTTGTAGTTGTCGCCAAACGGGTCGAGGAGTGCGAACGGATCGGCGATGCCGTACATCGGATGATCGGCGCCGAGATACTCCGATAGGGGCCGCCACATCGACCCGTTGGTTCCCAGGTTGTGCAGTGCAAAGATCGGTGGTTGATCTCCGTGTGGCTGGATGGGCAACACGATCGTGGTGTCGCCGGGGTCGACGCTTCGGTCCGAGAGCAGCGCGCCAGAGCGGGTGAGCTCGTGGGCAAGGTGCAGAGCTGTCGGCGATGCATGAATCGCCGAGGTGGCAAGGTGCACACCGAGTCGTTCCTCGATGAGCCGCAGCAATTCAAGTGCGCGGAGTGAGTCGCCACCGAGGTCGAAGAACGAATCGTCGGAGCCGACTTTGGTCGTGTGGAGAACTTCACCGAAGAGCCGAGCGACGGTGTTTACAAGGTCCGTTGACTCGCCTCGGGTCGTGGTCGAGGTCGAGGTCGTACGAGAGCTCAGGTCGAGCTCGATCTTTTTCGCTCCGGCTCGGTCAACCTTGCCGTTGGGCAGAAGTGGCAGCGAAGCGTGTGACTGGAAGATCGCGGGTCGATGGGTTGTAGGCAATCCAGCAACAGCGGCACGTAGCACAGCCTGATCAATCGTCTTGGTGGCAACCAGATGAGCGACGAGCCTGAGGTCGGGTCGACCGAAGTGCTGCAGGGCATCCCGGAGCGCCATGGCGGGGTCGGGCGTATCGGCCGCAAGCCGCATGGCGTTCGCTGCCTGGGTTGCGGTCGCTGCATCGAGAAGAGCGCCAAGTGGCCGGATATCGATACCGACAACTACTGCGCCGGTCACGCCAGGTACCTGGAGTAATACCTGTTCTATCTCGGTCGGTTCGACACGGGTGCCACCGATATTGAGCTGCTCGTCTTGTCGGCCGTGGAAATGCAGCGTGCCGCTGATGAGTGCGGCACGGTCACCGGTGTAGAAGATCTGACCGGAGTACTCGGCGGGGAGGAGCTCGAGATCAGAGGCCAACCCAAACTTGTGGGGGTTCTCGCCGCCCACGTACCCGTTGGCAATGTTGGTGCCACCAAGAACGAGTTCCCCAGTGACACCGGTCGGAACCAAACGCCGGGTGCTATCGACGACCGCAATCCAGGTGCCTGCGATTGGTCCACCGATAGGCACCCACTGGCTATCGGTTGGTGAACAGTGATGGGCCGTAGCCCAGACGGATGCTTCGGTTGGGCCGTATTCATTGGTGAGCGCTGTACAGGGAACTGTCTCGAAGTGTCGAGCGACAAGATGCGACGAGCATGCCTCGCCGGCAACGATCACATGTTGGGGCCAGCCAGCCGTGGATGCTGAACGGTCGAGCAGCGCGTCGTACAAGGTAGGCACGCAGAGCATGTGGCTGAGATCTGCAGATCCGATGAACTCACCGAGGCGGTCGATGTCATGCACGATGTCTTCGGAAGGTAGGACCAGCGTTCCAGCGACTGCCATTGACCAGAACAGCCCGACGATTGAGCTGTCGAAGGCGATACTCGACAACATCAAGAATCGAGAGGGTGGTTCTTCGTAGAACACACTTCGGGCGTTGGTGCTTGCAGCGAGTTGGGCATGGCTGATGGCCACCCCGTTGGCCTGCCCGGTCGAACCTGACGTGAAGATCACGTAGGCCTCGTCGGTGGCGTCCAGTTCGTGCACTACGCGAACTGGCTCGTCGTCATTCCACGGTTCGTTGCCGCAGCGATCGGGTGTGATGATTAGTTCGTCGACGGCCTCGCTGGACGAGCGGTCGCTGGGAGCGTCAGTGGCGGGAGTAGTCTCACACGACGTGGCAGTGACGACCTTGTGTCGCGCACCGCTGAGGTCGATCGTGGTGGTGATGCGCTCGGCCGGATAGGTGGGGTCGACCGGAACGTAGGATGCGCCAGCCAACATGATCCCGACGATTGCAATTGCGAGCTCGGGTGAACGCTCGACCTGGACGGCAACACGGTCGCCTTTTTCAACTCCGGCGGTTGCGAGAGCGGTGGCAACTTGGCTCGCCCGCGCTCCTAGCTGTTTCCACGTGAGCACTGCGGTCCCTACTTGGACGGCAGCGTGTCCGCCTGCGGTGTTGGTGTTACGGAGCAGCTTGGACAAGAACAGCTCGTGGTCATCGAGAGCGGGACCGCGTTGGGCACTAATCGGTGGGTTCGGGAGATCGCCGATGGGAAGAGCCTGATCCAGAACCGCAGCTTTCAGAGCGGCGTCGAAGCGATTCAGGATCAGTTCAGCCGTGTGGTTGGTGACCACAGTGCCGTTGTATTCGACACCCAGGTTCACATGGTCGGAGCGAGGCTCCACGAAGAATGACACGTCGGCCACGGCGTTGCCGTTGAAGAGCATTTGTTGGCGCACGGGCATGCCGTCGAGGGTGGCGACTGGGTCGTCGCTATAGGAGACCAGCACACTGCCGGTTGGAGGTCGGTCGTTTCGGCGGCGAGCGTCGTTGACGATATTCGCAAATGGGTACGGGCGGTGTGGCAATATTTGACCGATGTTGCCCGAGGCGACGGCGACGAATTGGTCGATGGAAGTATGGCTGGATCGCGGGAACCGCAGCGGAATTGGGTTGAGCATGTACCCCACCAAGTCGCATGCCAGGTCATGGTCGCGAGTCGAGGTGACCAGGTTGACTTCGATGTGATCGTCGGCAAAGAACGGGGCGACGGCAGCTGCCGCTGCGGCGACCACGTTGGCGACAGGGGTGCGACCCACAGTGGTCCGTAGCTGCTCGGTACTGATCGACGCGGTGCTCGTCAGGTAGCCGTCGGCCTCGGAAGAAGCGGCACCGAATGTCGGGCGAGCGGGGTAGGCACCCTGCGTGTCCCAGAAGTCTTGATGGTGCTGGTCATGTTTACGCTGCCATGCACAGAAGTCGCCGTAGCCAACCTGAAGTGGTGCCGATGGCCGCCCTTGATACGCGACATCGATGTCGTTCCATAACTGGTCGAGGCTGCCATGATCGCCACTTACATGGTGGATCGCGACGGCAACAACGGTCGTTTCATCGTCGAGTGGTTGTACCTTGCAACGAAGCAGTGGCCCGTTCTGAAGATTAAAGGGCGCCTGCTGCCATGGGGTGAGTTCGTTTGCCAGGGTTGGCGCATCGACCATGTGCGACGCGGCATCGAAGACCAGTGCCTGGGTCGGCTCGAGTTTGCGTCGTGGCGACCCAAAGGTCCATGTGAGCGGTTCGTGACGAGCGATGGCGCTTCGTACCGCGCTCTCGAGTCGAGCGGCGTCGACGGGGCCTTGCACCGTGAAGGTGCGGCCGACGTTGTACATCACATCGGCTGGCCGCGCCTGCTGGTGGACAAGGACACTGAGCTCCCCAGGTGACAGCTCAGGTGGCTGGTCCAGGTCGACACGTGCCACCGGATCCGTCGACACACGTGGGTTTGCACCGCTGGCGACAGCGGATGCTTCGATCACGGTGGCGAGCCCGCGAGGTGTGGTGTGGGAGAAGGCCAGTTCCTCGCGGATCATCAGGTTCAGCTCGTGGCCCAGCTCGATGATCATCGTCACGGCAGAAAGTGAGTCGCCTCCGAGTCCAAAGAAGTCATCGTTCACCGAGATGGGGCTTAGACCGAGCAGCGCTTCCCATTTGGCGATGATCGTGGTCTCAAGCTCAGACTCGGGTGCCAAGTATGCGCCGACGCGAGCCCGGTGTTCGCGGTCAGGTGCGGGTAGTGCGGCAACGTTGAGTTTGCCATTGGTGGTGGTGGTGAGTTCGTCGACCTGCACGAACGCGGCAGGAATCGTGTGGAGTGGCAACCGCTCGCTGAGGAAGGACCGCAGCTCGGTTGGTGTTGGAGCCCGTTCGTTGTCTGGCTCGACCTGGTACCACGCGGTGAGGATCTGTTTAGGGGCAGGCGAGTAACCAATCTGACCTAGCAACGACGCGATTTCGTCGGTATCGACAGGATCGTCGAGTTCGGCCATTGCCTCGTCGCGTTGCTTGTGCCCCAGTCGTACGTCCCACGCATAGGGCTCGGCGTAGTTGTGGTAACCCTGTTCGACTTGGTGGGCATGAATGCCAGCGACATTGATAAGACAGTTGCTCGAACGGCCGGTATCAGTAGGGCGTTCCCATGGGGTTTCTTCGCCGAGGAAGCGGAGAACCTCGGTGAGTTCCACATCGAGATACCGATAGATATCGATGTACTCGAGCGATGAGAAGATGTCGTCGGTTTCAAAGACGGTGGTATCGAGCACCCGATTGGGAAGGTCGTGGGCACGGTGGTAACGCTTACGGGCTTCGACGACGGCCCGATCGACAGCGTCGGGATCGAATCGCTCCTGTTGGAACTGTCCGGGAATCAGCCTGGTCTCGAAGAGTTGGCCGCGGGACAGGCCGGTCACGATGATCGGAATGTCGAGTTCGACTGCCTTGTTTGTGGCAAGTGTGTAAATGGTCTTGTAGCAGCCATGGCAGACGTCGGAGTACGTCACCAGTGAATCGCGAAAGATCGTATTCATATGGGGCGTAGACAGGACCTCGTACGGAACGTTCAAGTGGTCGGCAACGCGTCGACAATTCTCGAGGGCACCTTCGGAGATGAACCCGTTGTCCAGCGTGACCGCGAACGGACGAAGCCCGAGTGCCGCCAGGCGATAGAGGGCATAGGTGGAGTCTTTACCGCCGCTCAGCAGGTGGAGGCAGTCGTAGTCGCCGCCTAACGAGTCGGTGCGCGCTCGAATCCGAGCGGCCAGCTCTTCTTCGGTGCCGAACCATGATTCGGCAATGGGAGCGATCTCGTCGTAGGCATGGCATGTGTTGCAAACGCCGTTGTTGTCGTACACAGTGTTGGGGACGTTCGACGGCAGCCCGCAACGTGCGCAGTGCTGCAAACGTTCCGCTTCGACGGGTGTCCACTGGCGCACTGCAGCGCCATGAATGGATGGGTGTTGCATGAGGGCGTGTTCGACCTCGGCGGGGTCGAGACGAACGCCACCAACCTTGATCTGTTCGTCGATGCGGCCAAGGTAGGTGAGCCCAAAATCCTGATTCCGGACGACCAGATCGCCCGAACGATAGAACCGGCGGTCGTCGAGTTCGATGAACGGCTGACGCTGGCCCGCGTGGTCGTCACCGTCGAGATAACCACGGGTTATTCCGTTGTGGCTGATCAGGAGTTCGCCTGGGGTCCCGAGGGGGACACGTGTGCCGCCAGGATCAACGACTCGAAGTTCAACCCGGGGCGCTGGCGTGCCAATTGGTACTGCGGCTTGGCCTGCGTTGGTTGCAGGGTCGACGTGGTGGATCATGCAACCAACGACTGCTTCTGTCGGACCGTATTCGTTGAAGATGGTCATGTCGGGGTTGTGGTGAAGCAGTCGTTCGGCCAGATCAGAGCGAAAGGCCTCGCCGCCGACGACACACGTGGCCAGCTGGTGGTCGCTCGGAAGAAGCGAGGCCAGAATCTCCAAGTGTGACGGTGTTGCCTTGCACCAAGTGATCCCTACGGTTGCAGCCAACTCGGCTAGTGCCGCCGGGCCGGTGGCGGCCAATGTGACGATGCGCCCACCCGCGAGAATCGGTGCGAAGAGGGTGGTGATCGTGAGATCGAAGGTCAGAGCAGTGAAGAGTGGGGCGACCGGTTGGGGGTCAGATACGAAGTAGTTGCTCAACGCAAAGTCGAGATAACCAGCCAGCCCGACATGGCTGATGGGTACACCCTTGGGAATACCAGTCGATCCGGACGTGAAGAGCAGATACGCCTCGTGGTCGTCGGTAGGCGGTTTGGGCAGCGGGCGGTCGTTGTCTGGCTCCGAAGTTGGTTCGAAGCGCAACACGTCGTCTGGGTTGCGGAAGGTCCGAACGATGCTGGCCCGATCGGCCAGCGAGGCGAGTCGTACAGCAGGTTGGCTCGGGTCGAGTGGCACGAACGGCCGGCCAGACAGCAGGCACGCATAGATCGCCACGACTGCTTCGAGCGATGGGCCAAGCTGAATGGCAATGCGGCCACCAGTTGGGGCGTAGGCATCGATGTCGGCGGCTAGGTGAGTGGCCCAACGCCACAACTCAGCGCCGGTGACGTCTCGATCGGGCGAACTAATCACCGTGCGGGGATTGGCTTCGAGCACGGCCCGAAGGCGATCGACGACTGGCGCTGGAGATGCGGAGCCGACGGGTCCAGATTCGGCCGCGATGAGGAGCGAACGTTCTTCGTCGGTGCAGAGCTCAGACAGGTAGATTGATGCCTGAGGCTCGTCGATCATTGCCTGTAGAACGTGGGAGAAATGGTGGGGGGCCTGGCGCCGTTGCTCAGCGTCGGCTGCTTGGTCGAGGATGTCGAGGTCCAGGCTGAACTCGGCATGACCAGACCGGTCGCCATAGTCTGTGGCCTGCACCCGCAGCACATGTTCGGGGTCGATGGCCCCGGGGTGGATCCAGGTCGCCGTCACGGGGAGTTCGTTCCTGCCTTCTGGCGCGGCGTTTGGAATCACGTTGACGACGGCGTCGTAGTCCCCGGGTGCAGCAACGGACGGATCGGCGTTGCCCAAGGCCGTCAACATAGAGCGCGAAAGACGTCGGTGCAGCGAGGCGTGTGTGTCATCGAGCTCGACGTGAACGTCGACCGGGTACACCGCCATCGTGGGGCCCAGTAGGTCGGCTGTGTCGGATTCGTTGCGATGGTGAACAGGAAGCCCGATGGCGAAATCGTGTGCACCTGTCAGGCGATGTATGTAGATCGCAGTTGTCGTTAGGAGCAGCCCAGCCAACGACAAATCTGGGCTCAGTAGCCGATACGAACTCGTGAGCGCCGTCGACAAGTCCTGCGCCTGCTGGCTGCCAAGAGCTACCGGAAGTCGGGTAGCCGAGGCTTGGGTACGGTCTGTATCGCGGTAGAGCCGGCCGACACGGGGAGCGACTGGTCGGTCTCGCCAGAACTCCTGCCGTTTGGTAGTGCGCGGTCCGTTGCCTCGGGTGACGCGATCGGTCCACCGGTAGAAGTTGCTGGGCTCAGGTGGCTGACCGAGATAGGCGGCAACGGTGCGCTCGACGACTGACTTCGATGCTGCGGCGTCGGTGGCGACATGGTGAATCGAAAGGAACCAGGTGGTTGTGTTGTCTTCATGGTGGGCGAGCACGCTGTGGTAGACGCTGACCGCTAGGTCAAGCGGCTGGCCGGCGAGTTCATGGGCCCAGTCGTGGAGCTCGGCCCGTGATACCGAGACCTGTTCCGTCGGCGACGTGGGTTCGGGCGCGACAACAGCCATGCTGCGCTCGCCCGGTTCGATGCGAGTGCGCAGGACATCGGCCGAAGAAACCACTGATTCGAAGGCATCGATAAGTCGTGACGCATCGATGGGCGCTCCGAACGTGACGATCCACGCCATGTTCATGGATGTAGACGTTGGATGGCGCAGTTGCGATGCGAGAAAGGCGCGTTGGGTGGCCGAGAGGTGCCGAGACGTCCGCAGCGTTACTGCGCGATCTGACTGGGTCGAAGCCATGTACCGTCGCCTATCGTTTCGCGCACGAGCGAACGCGACCTCGTCCGCACGAGCACAGCGACCGATTGGTGGGGCGGCTGATGGTCATGTCGTAGCCAGTTCCTTGTGGGGAACCGCATCGATGAGTCGGTCTCGTGATCGCTCGAAGAGGTGGAGTGCAGCCGCGCTCGCCGTAAGGATGGCCACCAGCCACAGGACACGAGGGAACTTGGTGATCTTGTCGACGATGTCTGAGGTGAATGGGCTTGTTTCGAACACCCGCTCGACCGCCCAACCCAGGCTGACGAAGATAAGACCGATGCAGCCAACGATGAATGCTGGCCGGTAGTAACGGGTGACTCGCAGCAAGAACAGCGCTGGAAAGGTCAACAGTACGACGATGAGCTGGCCGATCTCGATGCCGATGTTGCGCCCGCCGAGCGAGACGAGTTCGGTCTGGGTGCTGACTTCGAGTTCTTGCACGAGCGACGCGAAGCCGAAGCCGTGAAAGAGCCCGAATACGAGTGCGATGATCCACTCTCGATTCGGGATGATCGGCCGCAGGCTATGTAACGCAGTGGCCGCAATGGAGAGAGCGATAATGGTCTCGGTGACTTTTGAACCTGGCGCTGGGACAAGGCCAAGACCGGTCAAGGTGAACGTCACGCTGTGAGCCAGCGTGAACATCGTCATGATCTTGGTGAGTCGCCACAACGTCCTGCCAAAGGACTGTGCTGGGCGCCATTCGCTACGCCAGATCAGGACCGAAGGCAGCAACAGAGCGACGATGAACAACATATGGTCAGGCCCGGTACGGATGTGGTCCAGGCCAAGTCCGATGCTTGCGGACAGGTTCTTCCACTGGGACGAGTCACCAAGCTCGACGGTGTCGGTGCGTTTGCCCGGCGTGAGACGGACAAGCTGGTCGGCCTCACTATCGACGATGCCGCGGGTCCAGTCATTCCCTGTCAGTAGTAGTGCGTCGCGGTTCTCGATCTCGTCGAAGAACGGGTCGAGGGTTACCTGGATCACGGTGGGTGATACATCGCCGGCATCGACATCGAAGACAACCTCGACGAACTCAAGGCCATCGGCGCCTCGCCGTGCCTCGCGAGCCACCAGGTCCCATTCTTCGTCGGGTGTTCCCAGGGTCACATGGTCAGCTGCATAGGCGATCAGTGTGTCGGCGTTTTCTGCGATCAACTGTTCGACTTCGTTGTCAGTGCCACTGATGTCGATACCCAGCGCAGTCTCGATATCGCCGAACGGCATCTGGAGTCGGGCTTGCACCCCGACACCGATATCGAGGTACAGATACGATTGGTCGTCGCGATGAGCCGCTGCATCGGGAAGGCTTGCCAGCAGCACCGTCATCCCCAGAGCGACCATGAGGACAATTTTTGTGATTCGGTTCATAGTCCGGTGAGGGGTCTGGCCAAGCCGAGTTGCGAGGCGACGATTGTGCGGGTGACGTCTGGTGTACCTGAGTAGGCCAGCCCACCAAGGGCATCGCGCACATCGGCTTCGAGGCCAAGTGCGGTTGTGTAGCCGCTGGCTCCGAACGTACGCATGGCGTCGATCGACGATTGCACGCCGTGCTCGGAAGCCATCAGCTTGGTAAGTGCAGCCTCCAGTGCGATTGACTCATTTCGGTCGTACCTGGCGGTCGTCTTGTACAACAGCAGTCGGGCGGCTTCATGGTGCAGCTTCATGTCGACGATGCGGTGCGCAACGGCCTGGTGGCTGCCAATGTGGACGTCGCCCTGGTGTCGGCGACGGGCATGGTCGATCGATGCGGCGATGGACCGTTCCACTGAGCCGATCATTGATGCGTACAAAAATGCGCGTTCGGCCTCGACGGTACGACTGAAGATTGAGGCTCCGGATCCGATTTTGCCGAGGAGAGCGTCGGGGCCGACATGGCAATCGGTGAAGTGGAGCTCGCCGAACGGGCAACCGTTCAATCCCATTTTTTCGATGGCCGGTCCGCGTTCGAATCCGGGTGTGGAGGCATCGATGATGAAGGCGCTAATACCCCAGGAACCGCGAGACGGGTCGGTCGTGGCGAAGACAACGGCCACATCACACACCGGCCCGAGCGTTACCCAGCTTTTTGTGCCATTCAGAATGAACGAGCCGTCGGTTTGGAGGTCGGCAGTGGTCGAGATTTCCCACGGGTTTGAACCGGCACCAACCTCGGACATGGCGAATGAGGCGAAGAGTTCGCCGGATGCAAGTGGTTGAGCCCAACGGTCGAGCTGTTCGCCGGAACCCGATACGGCGAGTGCGCGGTTAGCCGTGACACTTTGTGAGGCCAGTGCGAAGACCACACCATTGTCTGCACCGGAGGCACCCATACCCTCGAACGCCAGCGCGATGTTTGCAGCCGCAGCATCGGATCCTCCGTGCGAGGCCGGTATCTGGAATCCGAGCACACCAAAGTCGCCAGCTGCGCGCCAAGTGTGGCGATCGACGACCTGATCACGCATATCGGTCGCGGAGGGCAAATGTTCGTCAGCCCAGTCGCGAGCAACGATCTTTGTGGGGTGCTCGCTGTCCATCATCGCGTCGAACGATGTTTGGTCGGAGCTACTGACTTCTTGCACCATGACAGCGTAGTTGTGTCATCATCACCCGCTTCGTCCGGCGAGGGATTCATGGATGCACCCGGCGGGAAGTAGCGGAACCCAATAGAGTTGAAGCGTGTTGGTGACGCATGCCCCTGGACTATCGATGCAACAGCAGGATGTCTAGGCGAACGGGGCTCGATGGGCTTCTTGATCATGCGGCGGGGAACCACCCGACCTCGGGAATCTTGGACAACGACAACACATTTCTGACATGGCCTGAGGTGCAGGCGAAGACAGCTGCGTTAGCTGCACGTCTCATCCGAGCGGGTGTCGGCCCCAAGGATCGTGTGGCCGTTCATCATCCTCGGTCGGCCGCGTCGTTTATTGCGGTGCACGCCACGCTTCGTGCTGGCGCAGTGATGGTGCCACTCGACCCTTTCGGGCCGGCCGATGGTATCGCCACCGTGGTCCAAGCGGTCGAACCCGCAGCACTGATGTGTACACCGGCCACGCTCGCTCGCCATGATCTGGTGGCGCTTCTGGAATCGCCACTGGTGATTGTCTGCAACGGTTCGACCGATGTGTTGGCCGATGCCGGGTTTCCTCCAGAACGAGTCATCGATTTCGCTGAAGCTTGCTCGGGGCCACATTCGCAGCAAGTTGCGGTACCTCTGGAGCCGCATGATCCTGCCTACATCATCTTCACCTCGGGGTCCACCGGTGTCCCGAAAGGCATCGTCCACACCCATGCCAGCGGCCTTGCGTATGCACACATGGCGGGTGCCGCCCATGAGATTGAACCACGGGACCGGCTGGCGGCCATCGCTCCGCTGCATTTTGACATGGCAACGCTCGACCTGTTTGCGATCCCGCTGGCCGGCGCAAGTGTGGTCATGACGAGTGAAGCAGAACAACGATTTCCAGCGAGCCTGAGCAAACGGCTTGAAACGGGGCAGGCGTCGATTATCTACACCACGCCCTACCAGCTACAGCAGCTCGCCGGTCGTGGTGAGCTGAACAAACGCGATCTGTCGCAGGTGCGTCAGGTGGCGTTCGGCGGTGAAGCGTTTGCGCCCCAGACGTTGGTTGCCCTTGGGCAACTCTTCCCCGCCTCGGAGCTGTTGAATGTGTATGGCCCTGCCGAAGTGAACGGTGTCACTGTCCACTCATTTGGCCGAGCTCCTGCCGAGCTTGCATCGGTTCCGATTGGCCGAGCTTGTGTAGGGGTTGAGATTGTCTTGGTCGATGACACTGACCACGTGGTTGCCGACGGTGAGTCAGGCGAGATTCTCGTGCAGTCTCCGACGATGATGACTGGCTACTGGAAACGCCCCGACCTCAATGCAGATTGTTTCGTCGAGATAGACGGGGCTACCCATTACCGCACTGGTGATCGGGCCCACCGCGATGCAGATGGCCGCCTGCAGTTCGAAGGGCGTCGAGACAACCTGATCAAGGTGCGGGGCGTGCGTATCGAACTCGAGGCCATCGAGCGGGTGCTCGAGGATGCCCCAGGGGTTGCCCACGCGGTGGCCGGCCGAGTCGATCTCGACGGGGTACAGCAGATCATGGCATGGCTCGTGTCTGCGAGCGACACCATCGATAACGCGGCGGTGACGGCATGGTGCCGGGACCGACTGCCGGCGAACGCCGTGCCAACCGTGCTGCAAACAATCAAGACCCTTCCTATGACCGCTACGGGAAAAATTGATCGCGCTAGCCTTCGGAACTCGGTCGGGTCCTCCGAGGACAATGCGACGACACGACGATAGGAACCTCATGGAACTGTCAGAGCTGATGGACAAGATCGGCACCGAGCTGGCCACCGACACCTCAGCGCAAATCTCGGCTGATAGTGAATTACTCATGAGCGGAATCATCGACTCGCTTGGTGTGATCAACCTGGTCACCTGGCTCGAGGATCAGGCCAGCGTCGAGATTGATCCTGGCGATGTGGTGATCGAAAATTTCGAAACACCCACGGCTATCTTGGCCTTCGTTGCGTCGCTGCAAACGGCGCGTGCATGATGAAGCTGCACCTGGGCTGCGGGCCTCGATTCATCCCTGACTATGTACATATCGACGCGGTCCCTCATGACCATGTCGACATCGTGTCCACGATCGACAAACTGCCGTTCATCGAAGATGCGTCCGTCGACGTGATCTACAACTGCCATGTTTTGGAGCACTTCCAACGGGCGATGGCGACCGATGTATTACGCGAGTGGTACCGGGTGCTGAAACCTGGTGCGGTTCTGCGCACGGCGGTTCCCGACTTTGCAGCTCTCTGCGAGGTCTATACAAACACTTCAGATCTGGGTTTGGTCATTGGCCCGTTGTTCGGGCGCCAGGACTATCTCTACAATTTTCACTACAACGTCTTCGACATCACGTCTATCACTGTCGAGCTCGAAGCGGTGGGCTTCGAACGAGTAGCTCGTTACGACTGGCGAGACACCGAGCACGCCGAGATCGACGACTACTCCCAGGCCTATGTGCCTCACATGGACAAGGACAACGGCACTCTCGTCTCGCTCAATGTCCAGGCGTACAAGCCGGCCGAGAGCTAGTTAGCTGAGCAACGGCTGACAGCTCGGGCACCAGTAGGTGCTGCGCGCCTGGTCGCCGTGGTTACGGACCTGGATCGCGGTTCGACACCGACGACATGGTTGGCGTCGGCGTCCGTATACCGCGAGGCCGCCCGGCACTGTGGTGCGCGTTGGTGTCATAAGGTTGGCTTGTAGCTGGCGGCTCGCCGTTGCGAACAGACGCTTCCGAGTCTCGGGCTCGACGAGCTCGATCGGCGTGAATGGTGACACCTGGCATGCCCAGAGCGCTTCGCTTTTGTACACGTTGCCGATGCCAGCAGCTATGCGCTGGTCGAGCAGGACCTCGGCTATCGACGTGCCAGTTTCGGCGATATTCGCGACCCGTTCGACAACGAGGTCGATGTCGACGTTGGGCAGGCACAAGTCAGGGCCCAAATGAGACAAAGGATTCGGTTGGCCGGCGACATCACGCCAGGTGCGCACGGTCGGCGCCGCGAAACAGACGGCGACCCAGTCGGGCACCTCGATGACCACTCGGGCGAGATGGGCGGGTTCTTGCCACGTCTCCTGGGTGCGATAGATGTGCCACGATCCGGTCATCTTCATGTGGGTGTGCAACACCAGCTGGCGAGGGAACCGCACCAGCAGGTTCTTGCCCATG
>Ga0206131_10001235_pt1 | contig 33283 bp, 36 predicted proteins | sample Helgoland_Spring_FD_148636 | JGI IMG/M metagenome (GOLD analysis project Ga0206131, IMG submission 148636) | Pelagic subsurface seawater microbial communities from Kabeltonne, Helgoland, North Sea - Helgoland_Spring_Bloom_20160517_1 | ecosystem: Environmental > Aquatic > Marine > Epipelagic ... | reverse complement strand
TATCAAATAATTCAAGTTCTTCGGCATCTGTAAACTTATCTGTATTATTTAAAAACCATTGTAATATTAAATTATAAACTCCATATTCACTTGTCGTGTTAATTTGTATTTTTGATGTAGTTAATAGACTACTTATTTTGTTACTATGAACACCATTATATTGAGTTGCAATATCAGTAAGCCATTCAATTATTCTGGGTTTATTTTTATCATATAGTTTATTTAAATCTTTGAATAAATCTTTTTCTTTTTTTAAATCAGATTTGCTCATTAATCTATTTATTAAATACATTAAAAATGCTAATATAATTGTATATTTATTAAAATTGTCAAGAGTATTATTCAAATATTTAATGATTATTATGAGATGTGTTCTAATAATATAAAATAATATAACAATCAATATAATAAATATATTTATATATAAAAATAAATTATATTATATATAATAAATGCACGTAATTAAAAGAAATACACTATGTGAAGATGTTAGTTTTGATAAAGTATTGAACAGACTTAAGAATTTATCATCAGATTTAAATATAAATGTTTATGAATTAGCACAGAAAGTATGTTCACGGATTTATGATGGTGTTAATACTTGCGAATTAGATGAATTAGCTGCATATTTATCAAGTAGTATGTCGATAGATAATCCCGATTATAGTGTTTTAGCATCAAGAATAATCATATCTAATCATCAAAAAAATACATCCCCTTCTTTTTCAGAAACAATTCAAATATTATATAATAACAAAGATATTCACGGAGAAGATTCTCCATTAGTCTCAGATGAATTATATGAAATTGTTAATAATAATAAAGAAAAATTAAATAATTATATTGATTATCAGCGTGATTTTTTATTTGATTATTTTGGATTCAAAACTTTAGAAAGAGCATATTTAATTAAAATTAATAAAAAAATTATTGAAAGACCACAACATTTATGGATGAGAGTTGCTATTGGTATTCATGGCAATGATATTAAAGATGTTTTAGAAACATATGATTTAATGAGTAAAAAATATTTTACACATGCGACACCTACATTATTTAATTCAGGAACAAGAAGACCGCAATTAAGTAGTTGTTTTTTATGTAGCGTAAATGACGATAGTATCAGTGGTATATATGATTCTTTGAAAGAAATGGCATTAATTTCTAAATATGCAGGAGGGATTGGTATTCATATTCATCAAGTTCGTTCAAAAGGAAGTCATATTAGAGGAACAAATGGTACATCAAATGGAATTATTCCAATGCTTCGCGTATTTAATAATACAGCAAGATATGTAGACCAAGCGGGAAAACGACTTGGAAGTATCGCTGTTTATTTAGAAACATGGCATAGTGATATTGAAGCATTTTTAGAATTAAAGAAGAATCATGGTAGTGAAGAAGAAAGATGTCGTGATTTATTTTTAGCATTATGGGTATCTGATTTATTTATGAAAAGAGTAAAAGAAAATAAAAAATGGTCTCTTATGTGTCCTGATAAATGTAGAGGATTAAGTGATGTATATGGCGATGAATTCGAAAAATTGTATGAAAAATATGAAAATGAAGAGAAATATACAAAACAAATAAATGCACAAGATTTATGGTTTAAAATTTTAGAAGCACAAATTGAACAAGGAGTTCCTTATATTTTATATAAAGATGCTGCTAATAATAAAAGTAACCAAAAAAATATTGGAACAATTAAATCAAGTAATCTATGTGCCGAAGTTTTAATTCATTCATCGCCAGAAGAAACCGGTGTATGTAATTTAGCATCTATATGTCTACCAACTTATATTAATGATAATCAATTTAATTTTGAAAAATTACATAGTGTTGTTAAAACAATTGTTAAAAATTTAAACAAAGTTATTGATATTAACTTCTATCCAATTGAAAAAGGTAGAGTTTCTAATTTAAGACATAGACCAATTGGTATTGGGGTTCAAGGGTTAGCGGATGTATTTATGATTCTAGAATATCCATTTGAAAGTAAAGAAGCGTCTAAATTAAATAATGAAATATTTGAAACTATATATCATGCGGCAGTTGAAGCTTCAATGGAATTAGCAAAAAAAAGAGGTAAAATTATTGATGATATTTTGAATAATAATAGTGATTTGGATATTAATAAATATGTAAATGAATTTGAAAATGATATTATTAAAACAAAATATAAAGGTGCTTATTCATCATTTGAAGGTAGTCCAATTTCTCAAGGATTATTTCAATTTGATTTATGGAATGAAAATCCAAGTGATAGATATGATTGGGAACTATTACGAAATGATATTAAAGAATATGGTATCCGCAATAGTTTACTATTATCTCCAATGCCAACTGCTTCAACATCACAAATCATGGGATTTAATGAAAGTTTTGAACCAATTACAAATAATATTTATCAAAGAAAAACACTAAGTGGTGAATTTATTGTAATTAATAAATATCTGATTAAAAAATTAATTGATAAAGGATTATGGAATAAAGAAATGAAAGATACTATTATATTATACGAAGGTAGTGTTCAAAATATTAAAGAAATTGACCAAGATTTAAAAGATTTATATAAAACATCATGGGAAATTAAACAGAAAAAAATTATTGATATGTCTGCAGACAGAGGTAAATATATTTGTCAAACACAGAGTTTAAATATATTCATGGAAGATCCTGATTTTCAAAAATTATCATCTATGCATTTTTACGGACACTCAAAAGGATTAAAAACCGGAAGTTATTATCTTAGAACTAAACCCAAAGCAAAAACACAACAATTCACTATTGATCCTGATTTTGCTAAAAGAAAGATGCGATGCGCTGATGAAAATGCAGATTCATGTGAATTATGTTCGTCGTAATTTATTTATTTTTATTAAAATAATATATAAAAATAAATTGTTATTATATAATACAATGTCAAATAAAAATGAGCTATTACAAGAACCTTCAAACAGATTAACAATTTTCCCAATTAAACACCATGATATGTGGGAAATGTATAAGAAAGCAGTTAGTGCATTCTGGACGCCCGAAGAATTAGACTTAAGTAAAGATATTGATGATTTTAATAAATTAAATGATAATGAAAAATTTTTTATTAAAAACATTTTAGCATTTTTTAGTTCAAGTGATACTATTGTTAATATTAATTTAGGAGAAAGATTTATTAATGATGTTGAAGTATTAGAAGCTAAATTTTTCTATGCTTTCCAAATGGCTATTGAAAATATTCATTCAGAAACTTATTCTTTATTAATTGACACATATTTTAAAGACCCTGTGGAGAAATCAGAAGCATTAGATGCTATTAATCATATGCCATGTATCAAGGATAAAGCAGATTGGTGTTTTAAATGGATTGATAACAAAGATGCACCATTTTCACAAAGATTAATCGCATTTTCTTTAGTAGAAGGTGTTTTTTTTAGCGGAGCATTTTGTAGTATTTTCTGGTTAAAAGAAAGAGGATTAATGCAGGGATTATCATTCTCAAATGAATTAATTAGTAGAGACGAGGCGATGCATGTCGAATTTGCTGTTTTACTTTATTCAAAAATAGAAAATAGGCTACCTCAAGATACTGTTCACGAAATTGTTAAAGAAGCAGTTGAAGTAGAAAAGAAATTTATTATTGAAAGCATTCCTTGTTCGATGTTAGGTATGAATTCTGAATTAATGAGTATATATATTGAATTTGTAGCAGATAGACTTTTAACACAATTAAATTATGAAAAAATTTGGAATTCGTCAAATCCTTTTCCATTTATGGATAGAATTTCTATTGAATCTAAAACTAATTTTTTTGAAAGTCGTGTTTCTCAATATAGTAAAGCGAATGTAGGTGGTAAACAAGACCATAATGAAATAAGAAAATTTAGTTTAGAAGCAGATTTTTAATATTAAATAAGTCTTTCTATTCTATTATTTAATATATGTGTTCTTTCTTTTAATCTATCAAAGTCATCATTTCTACTCCAAGAAAATGGTGGTAATGCTAATAAATTATTTAATGGATTTGGCATAGTAAGAGTACCTTCTCTATGCCAATAAGGATAATTATTAACTTTCAATAAAGAACCTTTTTTAACTCCTTGTTCTATTAATAAAGCAGTATTATCTGATGTATCTTCAAATAAAATATCATCTCTTGATATAATTGGTGCTTCAATAATTTTAAGCATTCCGCCCTGCCAATAATTATAATTATCATGTGAAATCGGAAAAGGAATAGACCCTATAATAATAGTTGCAAATATTGTATAAAATGGAAAACCATATCGAAAGTCCCCGTGATCTACATATAATGTATTTAAAAAGATTTTATGAGATGTATCTATATCTCTTTTTAATGTAGGTTTTTTTGTAAAATTTTTAATTTTTTTATACACTTCATCTAATTGTAATATATCAAATGGTTCTCTGCCTTGTGCTATATTAATAGGAAAAGTACATTTATTATTACAATCTAATATATAATTATATAATGGCACTGTGTCATAACAATTTGTTATAATTTTTCCATTTTCTAAAGTTGTTTTTATTTTTGATAAATATTTTATTTTTTTAAAATGCATATCACTAAATGCTTCCTGTGTTATTGGATCATTATCATTTAAATCACATCCTATATATTTTTGTCTTGGTGATTTACCCGAAGGACTTAATGATTTTGCATATTTTTTAAATTTAGGATTATCTGCTTCAAGAGCTAATTTTAATTTTAAATCTGATTTTGAAAGTTTTGTTTTACTACCTGCTATCATTTGTAAATATGTCTGTGCTCCACCAGCACTGCTGTAGCCACTACTGTAGCCACTGCTACTGCTTCTGCCACTGTTGCTACTTCTGTTGCTAGATGGGGTCATACTATCAACGCTACTGATGCTGTCACTTCTTGCTCTCAACCATTGTTGTTGTGGTAACTCTTCTCTTTCCCTTTCTCTCTCCGCTCTCTCTCTCTCTCTCTCTCGCTCTCTCTCTCTCTCTATCTCTCCATCTCTCTCTCTTTCCTCATCTTTTTTCTTTTTGTATGTTCTACTATATGACTCTTTTTCAAATTTTGATAATAATGCCTTATTTTTACTTGATTTAAATTTGGTTAGCGATTTAGCAGAAACTTTTAAAGGCGAATAATTTAATCTTAATGAATTTTTATTGTTTATTACACTTTTAGCTCTGGATAATTTTACTGAAAAATAAGGTGATAGTTTTTTATCTAAATATTTATCATTATATTCTTTTAATCTTTTATCGTATTCTTTTAATTCTTTGTTATAGTTTTTTTGTTTTTTTTCAAATTCTTTTAACTCATTTTCTTTTTGTGAATTTTTTCCTACAATATGTGATGTCATTTTATATCTTTGTAATCCTTGATTTATTTTGACTGGTTTTGGTATTTGTGGTGGGTCGGGTAAATTATCATAAGGGTCTTTGATAAATTCATATTTTGTATCATTCGTTTGTGATGATTCTTCATATAATGTTTTAATATCAAATATTGCTGAAACAAAAAACATCTTAAATTTATATTCATCCACCCTATATAAGGGAAGAGCTGTCTGTGTGTATGCTAAAATATTATTAATTGTAATGAGTTTATTTTCGTCAGCTTCATAAACATCATTATTTTTATACCAAGTGTTTTTTTTACTAATACATTCTGATATATTATAAAATAAAATATTAAAAAACGCTTTAATATCGTTCGTCCTACTTACACCATTTATATCATTTGTATATAATGAACTAAATATTATGTTTATTATTGTTTTTAATCTATATATATTATATTCAATACTTGAATTCATTAAATCATAAATTTCTTCACTTGTCCGTGGTTTGTTTTCTCCGTATAAAAAGTAATCATTATATATTATTTTATTTAAATTAGAAATAGGTAATATATAATAAGTAATTTCATTTATGTATTCTGTAAATAATTCTAATAAAGGAGGTATTTCATATGGCCACTCTGTTGTGCCCCTTTTTTTTTTTATAAGTTTAAAATTATCACCTCCCCCAGTCCCATTACTATCTGTAGTGACAGAAACCATACTTTCAAATATTTCATAACAATTTAAATCAACTGCTTTAATATGTTTTATTTGATCTAAAATTGTTTCATATAAAAAAAGTTGATTATCGATATAATCAATCTCTATATTTTTGTCAAATTTTTTTTGATTTTTTTTTAAGAAAAAATGCATAAATAAAAAATCATAAACAGTTGAACCAATTACATCATTAACCTTTTCATTTTTATAAAATAAATTCTTTTTCGTATCCAAGAATTTAATCCATTCTTCGTCTTGATAATTAGATTTTAATTTTTCAATATAATCTATATCTTTAAATGCATAAATATGATTATTAGGCAATTTATTTCTTATTTCTTTTTCAAATGTAATTGGTAGAATAGGACTTTCGATATTAGAACTTAAATGATTACAAAATTTTTCATATAATAACCCATAAGGACTTGTAGGAACAATAGAAATTTTAATATCACTATCGTCATATGGATTTTTATATGGATTTTCTTTCCATTTTTTTAATGCTTCTTTTATATTTAATTTTAAACTACTTGATGAATCTAATTCCAAATTTATATTTGATATATCAATAAAATTAGTTGATGGTATATTTTTAAATAAATTATAATACCCTCCAAATTTATCTTTATTAATAATAAACCATTTTAATATTAAATTATAGTTTCCATATTCACTAGTTGTTATTATTTGTAATTTATTATTATTTAATAAATGACCAGATATATATTTACCTTTAACTTTTGCTGTTTTTAACCAATTAATTATAGTTCCTTTTTCATTTAAAAGTAATTTATCTAAATCTTTAAATAAATCCTTCTCCTTTTTAATATCTGCTTTACTCATTTTTCTATTATATTAATAGAAATAAAACCATAATACGTTTTATTTATTTTAAAATGTTGTATTATACAAGATGACAATAAATAATTATAATTATAGCCAAATAGTTATTGTAAATCTTAAGAAATAATAATAATAAAAATTGATTTTATATTTATATTTAATTATATAAATATGGATATTATTGGTAATCGTGGAATTGTTTCTTTCGCTCCCGAAAATAGCTTTGTAACATTAAAATTTGTTAAATCTTTAAAATTGAATTGGATAAAAACTGATGTAATATTAACAAAAGATAATGTACCTGTTATATTTCATGATAAAAAATTAAATAGACTTACAAATTATAATGGTGAAATAAAAAATTTCAATTATAATGAATTAAAAACTGTTGATATTGGTTATAAATATTCTTTGAATTTTATAGGAGAAAGAATACCATTGTTAAGTGAATTTATAAAAAAATGTGATAATTTATCTATTAATATATTTTTAGAATTAAAAAATTATTATAATAATGAATTAGAATTAGTTGAAAATGTAATTAAAATTATTACAAATTATAAAAATATAATTATCATTCTTTGTTCCTATTCTAAAAAAATTATTGAATTAATTAACCAATTATATCCAAGTGTTAAAAAATCTTTAATAGTTGATACTATCCCGAATGATTGGTATGATTTTGTTAAAACCCATAATTGTTATAGTATTAATATCGCATATGATATAGTTAATTCTAATAATTTATTAGATGTTCAAGAATGTGCGTCTAAAATACCAACTTATTGTCATGTAGTAAATCATTATGAGGATTTCATAGATTTACAATATATCGGAGTTAAAGGTATTATAACTGACAAAGCAGAATATTTTGCAAATTATTAAAACCTTAAAAAATTTATTTACAGTAATTATAACTAGAAAAAATAACAATATTTGGTTATGTAAAAGTTAAACTAGGTCATTTTCACGATAGAATTGTCAATAATATATAGTATTGCTGTATATTAAACTAATGGTTTAATTATAATAAAAAAAAGAAGAAAAAAAAAACGATATTTTTTTGGATTTTTTTTTCCAAAAAAATATTTATAAATGAGCGACTCATAATTTGAGTAATTTGTGATAATAATTTTACTTATTTAAGAAATTAATATAGACTTAGTATAGTAATGACTCAAAATGAACATAAAAAAATACATTTTTGCCATAATTGTAATTATAAAACAAACAGGTATTATAACCTTATAAGACATGAAAATGCAAAACATAATTTACAAAATAACACAAAATATATAATTTTAACAAGTGGAGAAAATGTACATCCAAATCGAGAAAATGTCACCCCAAAAGAAGAAAATGTCACCCCAAAAGAAGAAAATGTCACCCCTAACAAAGAAATTATCATACCCCGATTTATTTGTAAAAAATGTAATAAATATTATAAAACAAAAAAGTTTTTATTAATACACGAATCTAATTGCTATGGTTTGGATGATTTAACATGTCCTAGATGTATGATGTCATTTGCTACAAGACAGAGTAAATCAAGACATATTATAAATAATAAATGTAAACCAAGAAGTATTGTATATGCTAGAAAAAAAATGAATAAACAAGAAAATACTGAAAAAATAACAAATATTACAATTAATAATATAAATAATGTTACAAATAATTATATAACTATAAATAATTATGGTAATGAAAGAATTGATTATTTAAATTATGAAAAAATGTTAGAAATTTTTAAGAAAAAATATGATATACCTACTTTATTAACTAAAGAAATTCATTTTAATAAGGATTTTCCAGAAAATAATAATATTCAATATAAAAACGAAACATGTGCTTTAATTAAAAAGGAAGACGACTTCATTTTAAAAGATTTAAATAGTCTAGTTAATGAATTAATTAAAGAGAAAACTTTTCAAATGCAGAAATTTGCAATGGAAAATAAAGATGATATATGTTTAAAAATGGATACACATTTATACGAAGATATAATCGAATTGTTATTAAATTTTATATTATTAAAAGAACCTTTTGAATATTATAAATCACAAATCAAAAATATAAAAGATATTATTAAAAATAATTAAATTATAAAAAAATGTTTATAACTTATTCGTATAAAGAACGATATTGCGATGTCATAATTTAAAAAAATTTGTATAAAAGAAAGCAAGTAGTTTGTAATTAGAGTATAAACATCCGAATACTTTCTATATATTTGAAGAAAAAAGGATAATATGTATTACCTTAGTAACGGGTTGTAATATGTTTTTTATTTATTTAAAACCAAAAATATAATATTTAATTTTTTTTAATAAAATATTTAGATATATCTTTGTGTGCTTTTTGTGTTTCTCTATCAAATATATTATCAGTTTTCTTTTTATTTAATGATTTAATTTTTATAGGTATTAATGGAATATATGGCGCCACACCTATTCCATAATTACCACAATGTGTATTTTCATATTTTCTAATCATGTTAGAATATAAAGTAAATTATTTAAATCATTTTTTATATAAAATAGTACATTTCTATCTTTTTTAATTATATACAATCATATAGGGGTGATTATTATAAGGATTGTCTTAGAAGTAATATAGGTAAAAACTTAATATCTAAATTAAATATTAACATAGCAGTTAGTAATTATCAAGGAACATAATCGGCGTTTTAAATGTTCAAAGGTATAAAAATCAAAATCTTTAATAAAGATAAATATTATTATCATTTTTAATATAAATTTAATATTATATTTTAAGTAAGTTCATTCATAAATTCTTCCCTTTCTATTATACTCATTTTTGAAATAAATCTATTAATCCAATAAAATCCTTCTTGATATCTTATTGATAAATTGCTATTTTCTTGTACAAATTGATTTAATTTTATAAATTTATCCGTTATATATTCTTGAGATTCTTTTTTAAAATATATATTAAGAATATAAATCAATATTAACCATTCATCATGTCTCCAAACAAATTGATTTAATTCTAAATTATCATTTATATAATTAATCGTATAATTATAACTTTTAATGTCATCTAATAGATTTTTTGGTTGCGATATTACAATCTTTTTATAAATTTTTTCAAGAATGCAATCAGGAAGTTGTTCCCAAATCATACAAATTATATAATTAAAAAAGAGATTCAGTTTTTTATAAATTTAAATTAAAAATGAACAAATTTATATATAATTTAATGCATTATAACTAATATCTTGTTTTGGGATTTCTACAACTTGATAAGGAGATTCATTCAACATAGGACTTTTAAATGTTATATTGTTAGGAATAGAATACATGTCTCTAACTTTTTCACCAACTATAATATTATCACTTAAAAAAATTTTAACATCATTATTATTATTTGTAGGAGTCATATAAAATTCGGAGAAATGTCTATCTTTTTGTCTTCCAAATAATTTCCAATTATTATTACCTGAATCTTTATTTTGATCAGTACTTGTTACATAACCAACTAAACGGAATGTATCATTAACATTATTAGTATTTACATACATACTTCTATTAATTATATTATTTGTTAGTTCGGTATGCGTATTATTATCAGAACGATTAAAAGGTGGAAATAAATCATCTTTAACAACTCTATAATCTCTAACTATAGTATCGTTTCTATTAGCGACTGGTAGTTTGGATTTTGTAATATTGTCATATTGTTTTTGTGTCATACAAATGCTATCATTATTAGTTTCATATTCAGAATATTTATTAATCAATTCATTATGTTGCTTTTGTATTAATTCGTCAAAATAATTTAATTTCATGTCAATTTTATTATAATCATTTTTATTTTTATAATTATAAACACTATTATATTGTGTATTTAATTTATTATTAATACTTTGATATGATGAATAAAAATATATCATGCCAATTAATAATATAATGCTGCTTATAAATGTAATTGTTAAATAGATACTTAATTTTTTTTTTGTAATAATCATATTACTTCTATAAAGTAATAAATAAATTATTTATAAAATATAATAAACCAATTTTGTAATTCCCACGTAATTGTATATTCAACATTTACTTTATTTATAAGTTCTAAAATACTTTCATGATCGTGAATGTAATAATATCTTTTAATAATTGTTTTTTTATCTAATTTCCAATCAACATAATTAGGTCCTTTATCAAAATTTCTATAATCGTTATTATTTTTAGTATTAGTTGCATTATTAAACTTTGTTTCTTTTGACCAAAATGAAACTAATAATTTACCATTAGTATTTAAACATTTGAGTAAATTATTAATTGCCAAAATTTGGTCTTCGGGAGTTTCTAAATGATGTAAAACAGCAATACTAATAATTTTATCATATTTTTTATCCAAATTCATATTTAACACATCGCAATAATGAACATTTAAATTTTTAGAAATACATATATTAAGTAAATTTGTAGAAATATCATATCCTTCACAATTATATCCTAGTTCATTCGCATAAATCATATTTTTGCCATTACCACATCCACAATCAAGTAAATTATCATATTTGTTATAATGTGATAAGAATAGTTTAACATTATTCCAAATACGAACACGAGATATATCAAACGACTTATAAATTTCATTATATTGATTTGCAATATTTATATTATGTGTGTTCATTTACCAATGAAATATTTAAAAAAGTCATTTTTTATGATTACATAGCAATTATTTTCTATAACTTTAAATAGAATTCTTATGAAAAAAATACCATATATTTTTATATTTGATATTGATAATTGTATTATAGGAAATATAAATTATCCAATAACAGAAGCATTATTGTTAGATACAATTAAGGGTGTATGTACTCAAAAAAAAATCACAAATAAATGTATAAAAAAAATAAATTTCGTTAAAATTTTGAAAAAAGGTTTATTAAGACCATATTTTGTAAATTTTATTAAATTTATTAAAAAAAAATATAAAAATATCGAATTATTTGTTTATACGAATTCAAGTTATAATTGGACACATGGTGGACTTGTAGATAATATAGAAAAAGCATCTAATATTAAATTTAATAAACCATATTTTACAAGAGAAAATTCATATCAAACACAAAATTATGAAAAATCATTATCAAATGTTTTTAAAATAATAATAAACAGATTACAAAATAAATATAAAATATTAAAAAATAAAAAAGATATTATAAAAATATTTAATAACAATGTTGTGTTTATTGATGATATTCGTGGTAATTTAAAAGATTATCCAAATAAACAGATTGTATGTCCAAAATATGAATTTAATAAACCATATGATATTATAAAAAAAATCAAAAAAGAAAATAAAATTAACAACAATATACTTAATAATGATCATGTAAAAGACTATACAAAACAATATATAAAAAGTCCATTTAAATTTAAAGATACAACAAAAAAAGAATATATTATACAAAAATTTAAATGGCAATATCATAAAAAAATTGAAAATAATAATAAAAAAGATTATTTTTATAAAAATTTAATAAAAATAATAAAAAAGAATAAAATAGATAATTTTGGTTTTAAAAATATCGAATTAATAAATAATAAAATAAATTTATAATAGAATTAATGACTTTTGAAGAATATATTAGAGATACAAAGCAGAAATTTACATTTTTACTATAATGATTTTATTGTATAACACACTATTCAAATAACAAATAATAATGATTGTGTTACAATTAAAATACTTGATATTAGAAAAGATACTATAGCATTTATTACTTTCGATTTTAATATTCAAAATGCGGAGTTACATATAAAGTTTCTAAAGATTAATGATGAATATACCCGACAATCAATCGGAACATTTTTAATATTATTATCATTAGAACTTGTTTATAGATATACAAATATAATTCAATTAAGTGCTAGGGTTATAACAGTTACATTAGATGATATGAGTATTCGTAATCATGTCGCACGAAATATATATCTATTAGCAGGTTTTCATTATGACCAGAGAGATTTACCAGAAATGTTATCATCATTAATACATACAATAAGAATATGCGAACATTATTTTAAATCAAAAAGTAAATTAAGTAAAATACTAACAATATTTAATAAAAATCATAATTATTTCTCAGGTGGGAAAATGAAAATAGAACCTAAAAAAGTCCTGAAAGCCGTGAAAGTTTGCGCAATAACTTTAAAAATAATTATTCTAAAATTAGAACAAGAAAAGTACATGCTTCCGAGAAACACGAGCATGATATAATATATCGTGAATTATATCGTTTACAAAATAATTTTTCAGTTTTAAAATTATTTTTTTTCCAAAGGAGGTTCACGAAAAAAAGTTCTTATGAATGGTGGAAAAAGAAATTCTACGAAATTATATACTAAAAAAAGATGGTGTAGTTAAAGTAATATATTCAAATATAAAAAGTAAAAAATTATATATTAAATTAAAAGGAAAAATGATGAATTTAGTAAAATATATAAAAACAAATAATAAATATTTTTTTAGAATATTAAATTAATAAACTATATTTTGTATAAAATGTAGTATGATTTTTAAAATTATATAATAATTCATAATTATCTGTTCTTCTAAGTTTTAAAATAATTTTGTTTGAATCTGTTTTTTTAAGATTTAAAACAATTTTGTTTGAATTAACAGTATTCAAATATAATATAATAAGCATTATAATGATGAATAAATAATTCATTATTATTGTAATTATAATTTCGTAATAATAATATCAATTTTTTTTATTAATTCATTAAATTTTTACAAATCCAATCTTTTTCATCTATATAATATATTATAGGTTTTTGCGAAATTATATTTAAATAAAACATAATTAAAATTGGAATAATAATTAAATAAACCATTATAGTAATTAAATTAACTAAAAATTAATATCATTTTTTAATTAATTCCTTAAAAATTTACAAATCCATTTTATTTCATCCGAATAATTATTTTGTGGTTTTTCTAAAATAATTAAAGGGTTATTCTTAATATTTTTCAAAAACAATTCTAAATCCTTTTTTTGAATTAAACCGTTATCAATATATTCATGTCTATCGACATTTGAGCCCTTTTTAACCTTACTATTATTTAAATGAATAACTGTAATATACTCCCTAATTGTGTCAAGTTTTTTATAATATTCGTTTATTTCATAACCACTTGACCATATATGTGCAGTATCTAAACAAATTTTAAAATATTTTTTTTCATTTAATGTAAATTTATTGTAAAATTTTACAAAATCATTTATATCTGTTAAAAGTTCAGTACCCGCACCAGAAGGTGTTTCTAATATTAATTTTGTTTTATAATTATTATCTCTAAGATAATTAATAATATATTTAATAGATAAATACATAGTATTTGACGCATCTGATATAGTAAATGTTGTATATTTACCTACATGTATAACAACACCCACGGCATTTAAAATTTCAGATGCATCTAATTCTTTTATTAATAAGTTTATCCACCATCTATCTTGAATTTCAAGAAATCTTTTATTTATTTTTGAATTTGCTAAATTTATTACATATGACCCGTGAACAATTAATTTAAAATCATTTTCTCCTAAAAATTTTTTAATATTAATTGATTCATTTAGTATTTTATTTATATTAGGTAATGATGAATTCATTGGTGAAGAAACAAAAATTTGTAAAGCAGAACCATTATTTAATAATATATTTTCCATTGTTTTTAGAATAGTTGTATCTTTTGAAATATGGGCCCCAACATAATTCATTATTTATCTAATGAATATTATATATATTATTAAATCATTTTTTATCAAAAATACATGTTGTATTTATATATTCTTTTGGCATATATTGATTAATTTCATTATTTAAATCAATAAAACATTCTCTTTGCATTCTTTTCGAATATTTAAAAACTGTTCTCACTATTTTATCATTATTTGCAAATAATGATAAAATAATTGTTTGTAAAGGAGCGTCACCATATCTATAATAAAAAATATTACCACTATTATTTATACTATTAATAGTGTTTTTAACATCACTTCTTTTCCAAAATGAAGTTTTTGTAATAAAAAAATTATTATAATACATTATAGGCATATAAAGTTCAATTTTATCTTTAAATTCAATATCTTTATTATTAATTATTTTATATAAATTTTCAAATTTGTTATAAAATTTATTATTTTTATCTATTTCAGTTTTAATAAATAAAGTATCTAATAAATTTTTTTTTTCCGGAAATAATTCTAAAAAAAATTCTTTCATTCCATAATTACATATAGCACAATCAATATGAACGATATTTGACATATAAATCGTTTCATTTTCTTTACATAATTTAAATAAATCTTGATTTATTGTTTCTTCAATAATACTATCATCATCTAACCTCATTATATACTCATAATCATCGCAATATTTTGTAAAATGATTTAACCAAAAATTACACATTAATCTATATTTAGTATTACGCCAGTAAGGAACAATTTGCAAATCAATAGATTTATCAAGTTTATCCTTATCAATATTATTAGGTAATTCAAAATCTTCCTTATCAATTGTTTTAAAAGTTATTAAATTTTTATAATCACCTCTTATACCTGCTAAAATTTCTAGAATATCTTTATCTTTATAATCGCCTTCGTGTAATATAATAATAGGATATTTATAAATATGATTAAAATTTTTAAACAAAAAATATAACGAAGTTTTTAAATAAATTTTTCTTTCAATTGTGTTTTGTGTTAAAATTAATATAGCAGCACTTATCATTATTAATATTGTTCATTATAAAAGTCTTATATACTATCGCGAAGAATTCGCTAGTTCGTTCTGTAAAGTTTGAATTACTTGATCTTTATTACTTACAACAAGGTTAAGATCATTTATTGTTGATATATAATTATCATTGGTTATATGTTTATTATGTAATATATAATTATTTACATTTATAAAAGAATTTATGTCAGAATCATTTAATTTCATATTATAATAAGTGAAATTATATAAAACCATATCAATTTTACCATTTTCATTAATTATAATAGGGGTCGATCCCAATTTATATTGATTTATCGTATCAAATAAATAAGTTTTTTGTAAGTTATCTACAAATAATGTAATACCTTCATTATGCATAAAAGAAAAAGATATTAGAATATTTTTCTTTAATACATTTATTGGTATTTTCCATTTAAAATTTTTATCAGCAAAAAAAATAGTTAATATTATATTATTACAATCCATCTTTTCTAACACTAATGCAATATGACCACCATTTACTAATGTGGTATTTGTAGTATAATCTATGTCCTTTTGTAAGGATAATTTAAACAAACAATATTGTTCGTTGCTATCTATATTATTTATCTTTGTAGTTAATAATATAGTAAAATTCCCCAAACTTAATGTATTATGATTACTTGAAAATTGCCATGAAGCAGGACCAATTAAAGAAACATTATTCAATTGTGCGCCTGTAGCATATTTATTATTTTGTATTTTTTCAATATTATTACTTAAATTAAACCAACATTTATTATTATCATTATTACTTGATTGTACATTATAATTTATATTATCATACCATTTACTAGAAGCATTATCAATATTTGATAATTTTTCTGTTGAAATTTGCATCAAAATATTAGTTTTTAGAGGATAAGCAGTATATTCAACGATTTCATGATCATTCGCTTCAAATATAGAATAGCACGCATTAACATTAATTACCTTACTCTCAATATCTTCTGTTAATATATCAGATTGTAATGCAATTTGAGCATCATTATTAGTCGTATCGCCATTTTCAGCATCACCATTTGTGTCTGCATGTGCGGGCGCATGCGTATCATCATGTGTATCTGTATCTACATCAGTATCCGTGTCTGCATCAGTACCTGTATCTGTATGCGGTGTATTTGTTGAATTCATGTCATTAAAATTTTCAAAATCATATGTATAATTATAATATAATACAACAAATAAAGTTATAAAACTACCTAATAATATCCCAAAAATTAATAATGTTTTATTCATTTGAATATTATTGTCTCTATATATAAATAATAATTAAAAATATATAAAAGAATTGGACAATTAAAAAATATAAATGGGTAAAAAAGAGGTTATTAATAATACAGAAATTGATGAAGATAATAATAGTATTAAATCAGAAGAAGAAGACATTATAAATAATTTAAAAGATATTATGACTAATCTTAGTAAAAAAGAAAAGAAAAAAAAGGGAAGTAAAAAAAAAAATAAAGAAGATGTTGTAATAGACGAGGAAGATACTGAAGATACTGAAGATACTAGTTCAGAACATACTGGGTCGAAAGATGATTCAGAAGATGATTCAGAAGATGATTCAGAAGATGATTCAGAAGATGATTCAGAAGATGATTCGGATGATGATAATTCTAATAACGCATTATTTGATAATAATATAATGGCAATCGCATCAATGTTTCAAGAGTCTTTTTACGATAGCGAAGGAGTTTCCATTGGAGAATCTATATCAAAAGGGGTAAGTATACTTGAGAAATGGTATAATTTGGAAAAAAAAAAATATAAAGATAAAGAAAAAGTTTAATTATTAAAATATATAAAATAACTTCACTTATATAAAAATAATGAAGTGGTTTACAACAATTTGTTATTTTGGAACTAAAATAAATAAAAATAATATAATTAGTAAAGTTACAAACAAAAATTGGAATTCATTTGTAAATAATAATATTTGTAATAAATTTAAATCATTTACTATTTCATCTAATTATGGTTTCTGGAATAATGAAAAAGAATTAACATACACATTAACAATTATACACCAATATGATAAACAAATAACAGACGATTTGAATATTATAGCAAAAGAATATAAAGAGTTATTTAATCAAAACGAAATTATTATTAATACAATAAACTCAGCAAGTTTTATTATAATTAAATAAAACTATCCCAATTTTTTTTATCTAATTTTATATTTTTATTATTATCTTTTAAATATAAGCCATATTTACCAATATGCAGCATCATACCATTTTCTATTTTTTTTGGTAATGATTGTAAAAATGTTATTTCTTTATTTTCTAATTGTTCAATAGATTTATTTTTCCATGATAAGTATGGTTCAATATTTGTATATCTGTTTTCCTTTTCATGATAATAACAGTAACCAAATTTACTTTTAACAATGCCTTCTTTTTTTGTAAGATTTGATTTATTATTATTCGTATATTTCTCAACAATTGGTTTTATTTTATTATAAAATTCGTTTAAAGTTGTTGTTTTTGTCAATTCACCAATTGATATTTTATCAAGCGCAGATTCCATTTGAGAAGTAAAATCAGCATTCAATAAAAAGGGTATAATTGTTTCTAAATAATTAATACATTTTAGTCCTAATTCAGTTGGAAGTAATAAATCTTTTGATTTACCAGATGTATTTAATATTTTTTTTTTAACACTAATTTCTTTATTTATCTTTTTTAAATAATCTTTTAAATTAACTTCGAAATTTGGATTTGAACCTTTTATTACATATTTTTTATAAAATAATTTTTCAATTATTGTAGCATATGTTGAAGGTCTTCCAATACCTTCTTTCTCTAATTTTTTTATTAATGATACTTCATTATATAATGTTTTCGGTTTATTAATATCAGAAATAAATGAAAATTCGATAGGTTTTATATTTTTTAAATTTTCTAAAAAGTCTTCAAAATTTTCAATTTCTTTATTAAATATTATTAAATATCCAATATCTGTTAAAAATTTTTTATTTGTTTTAAATTTAAATTCACTGATTTCTTTATCAGTTGAACTAATATCTATTTCAAAATTTGTAAATATAGCTTCTTTCATTTGACACGATATTGTCCTTTTCCATATCAAATTATATAATTTTTTATGATATTCTGTAATGTCATCTTTATTTTCTAGATTTTTTATATTTGGATTTGTTATTCTTATTGCTTCATGTGCTTCTTGTGCATTTATAATTTTATTTTTAAAATTTCTAAAATAATGATATTGATTACCATATTCATTATCTATATATTCTTTTAATTTATATTTAAAATCCTTTGATATATTTACTGAATCTGTTCTCATATAAGTAATATATCCTAATTCATATAATTTTTGTGCAAATTCCATTGTTTTTTTTGAAGTAAATCTTAAAATATTATATGCTTCTTGTTGCAAAGTTGTTGTAGTATATGGTGCAGAAGGATAATCGTTTATATTTGTTTTATGATATTTAATATTGAATGTATTATTTTTATTTGCAAGATTATTTAAAATTTCTTTTATTTTTATTTCATTATCTACTTTAATTGACTGACAGGTTAATAATATATTATTATTACACTTAAATTTTCCATTTAACTCCCAGTATTTTTTTATCTCATGATTATTTATGTAATTTAATTGATTTATACAAAATAATAATGCAACTGTTTGTACTCTACCAACACTTAATGTATTATCATTAAATTTATTCCATAAAATAGGAGATAATTTAAATCCAACAATTCTATCTAAAAACCTTCTTGTTTCTTGAGCATTAACTAAATTCATATCTATATTTGTAGGGTTATTTATAGCCTCGTTTATTGCTTTTTTTGTAATTTCATTAAATTTTATTCTATAAAATTTTTTATTTTTTAATAATTTTGATATATGAAATGCAATCGCCTCACCTTCAATATCAGGATCTGAAGCAATATATATAGTATCAATATCTTTTATTAATTTTTTAATATTATTACTAATATTATTTTTTGTTGTTGTGTAATTACCCTCCCAAGTTTCCATATTAATACCTAAATCATTTTTAGGTAAATCGCAAAAATGCCCCTGTGAAAAAGTAACAATATATTTATTATCAGAATTAGAATTTAAATATTTTGAAATAGTTTTTGTTTTTGTATAACTTTCAACAATAATCAAATTTTTGGTCATATTATATAATAAATATATAAATAAATCAATTTTTATTAATAAAAAAATTACTAATTATAGAATGGATAAAAAATATATCTTTTATAAAAAAATAAAACTTAATAAAAAAACACGCAACATTTACAAAAAAGGTAAATCAAATAAATTATATATAAGATATAAAAACAATATGATAAATCTTAAAAAATATAAAAAAATTATTAAATTAAAAAAAAATATTAAATTAAAAAAAAATATTAAATTAAAAAAAATAAAAAAAAATGCGAAGAAGGGCGGCAACGGGTGGGGGTGGATGGGGCCAGTTAAAGCACTTCTTGGCGATAGAGGAGAAAATGTGCAGAGAGTATTAGGAAATGCCGCACTGGCGATTGGAAGGAAGGGGGAAACAACTCTATCAGAAGGGGTACAAGGGATAGGTAAGCTTGGGAAAGAAGGGTTGGAAGTAGCTAAAGTGCCAATTGATTATTTGCAAGGGACAGCAGAGCATTATACATCTCGATTACAGCCGGGTGTGGACCAAGTGCTGCGCTGGCCGTCGCGCTGGACGCAGGAGGGAGAGAGAGAAGAGAGAAAGAGAGAGGACAGAAGAAGAGCGTGGATAGCGAGACAGAGGGCAGCGGCCCGTGGTGAAAAGTAAGATTTTAATGATTTCTAATTATTAAATATATTGATAAGAAAAATAAAAAAATAATATTCACCCTTTATTATTTAAAAGTTTATAATTTGCATAATTCATCATTGATTTATAACCCGTTGTAGTTGGTAATACATGATTTTTATCATTATAAAATTCTGGTAAATTATTATGATTTCTAGATATAAGTGTTTTTAAAGGACAATTATCTTCTAAAGTTACAGATATTATATTATCATAATTCTCATCGGAAATATAAATAGTTGGTAGTATTTTTTCTTTACCATTTAGAATACAATAATAACTATTAGGATATAATAATTTAATATCAAAATTTTGTGATGTAATCTCAAATTTATTTTGTGTTTGCTCAAAAGCAATAGTTGTATTTGGAAACGGAAGACTAGAGCCACTATAATTTCCTAAAATATCTGGTGGGTTTGCGGCAGTTATATTAATATTATTTTTACAAAGTTTTTTACCAGAAAAATTAACATTTATTTTATCAATTGTAATATTACCAGATATATATTTGTTATTAATTTTCATATTCTCTACTATATAAAATATTTATAAAAAAATTAATTAGTTATTTATGTATCATTAATTACCCGCGTACCTAAACCATTTTCATTAAATAATTTTTTAGTACACGATACAGCGTCACATGTGACATAATATTTTTCAGGCATGATTTGTATATCATTAATCGGATCTTTACATTTAATACATGGTATAATATTGTTTTTTGATTTTTCAAATTCTTTTTTCATAATATCATCTGCATTTTTTTGAAGATACATTCTTGATTCATAGCTGCTTTTAACAACATTTTTTTCACCAATTTGTTCCATTAAATCATAATTAACAATACATTTAGGTCTATAATCAGTCATTGATCGTCCGTCCGACATTCTTAAGGGGCATATATAATTATTTACACTCATTATATAACTTATCTAATACTAATTAAGAATATTTTATTTTATAATTCTATAGTCAATATTTTTTCAATTAAAAGACCTTTAGTACCTTCAGTTGATAAATTATGTATATTACATATTTCTTTTAATTTATCTATATTAAATTTTAATAATTTACTTTTAGTATAATTATTAGTACTATCAGATACAAATGAAATCGAGTCATCTTTTTGATTATCATCTGTTGCAATATAGTCGACAATATCTGAAATATCTTTATCGTCATTATCATCATTTAATACAATATTAATTTTTTCATCAGTTTGTTGATTTTCAATTTCTTTTTTTTTTAATTCTTGTTGTTGTTTAAATTTTTGTATTTGTTGCATTTGTTGCATTTGTTGTATTTGTTGCATTTGTTGCATTTGTAATTTTTTTATATCTAATTCCGATAATTGCTTATGATGGTCTTCTTCTTCTGTTTGAATTTGTTGTGGATTTTTAATGGGTATTTGGACCGGTATTTGAGCGGATATTTGAGCGGGTTTTTGAACGGGTATTTGAGCCGGTTTTTGAATAGGTATTTGAACTGGTTTTTGAACGGGTATTTCAATAGGTATTTCAATAGGTATTTCAATAGGTAATTGAGTTGATTTTTCTATAGTGGTATTCGAAGGTATTTGTATAGATTTTTCATTAATTTTTATTTTATCAGGAATATTATCTTTTATTATTTCAATATCTAATTCATCGTCATTTGAAAATATATTTTCTTTATTTGATTTTTGTAAATTAATTTCATCAAAATTGGACAAATTTTCTGATAGCGAAGAAAAAATTTCATTCATAATATTGTCAGGATTATCACTTTGTATATTATTTTTTGTAGTTTCTTTTAAAGTCTTATTTTCTTTTTTTAATGTATTATATTTTTTTTCCAAATTATAATTTAAATTATTCAATTCGGATAATCGTCTCCAAAAGTATAGTATTATTAGTATTGTAACTAATGTAAAAAATATAAATATATAATAATATAAATTGTTTAAACTTATATTTAACTTAGAAAAATTAAACATCGTCGTTAATCTAAATAGTTATTGCAAATTATTTTCTTTATATTTTTCGCACTATTGATAACATCTTCTGGAAAATTTTTTTTATCAAGTAACTCAATTGCGATACATTGTTTAGAAGACCCTTTTTGAATTTTATAGGGGAATGTAAAAGTATTATCTAAATTGCGTATTGCATTCACAGATAAGTTGATAAAGTAAGATGGATACATATTTTCTAATGTAGTTAATTTAAAAAAATGTGTTGTTATTAATAAATCAATATGAGGATTAGTTCCAATTTTTTCACAAACAGCAAATGCTGTTGATATTCCTTCTATTGGTGGAGTGGAATGCATTGGTTCATCCATAAAAAAAATACCGTTTTTATTTGAATTACCAATATCAATAGATTTATTTATCATGTTAGCACATAATTCTGCTTCTGCTTCGAAATAAGATTTTGAACCCAATTCATCTGTTATTCTCATAAACGAATATATACAATCATATATTTTCATAGATGATTTAATTGAATATGTAATACCGATTGTTTGGGATAATATAATATTTGATAACAAGGATTTAACATATGTAGTTTTACCAGCAGCATTAGGACCAGTAATAATAATATTTTTAGTTAAAGATAATGGATTAGAAATTTGTGTATTATTTAATAATGGATTTTTCATATTCCATAGTTTAGTATTATTATAGTTATAAAAAGGGAATGAATAATCTAAATTAAATTTAACTTTACTAATCTGATTTAAAATATCAAGTGCATATATTGTAATGAGTAAATTATCTATATTTGTTTTAATATAATTTTTATTCTTCCAGAGTTTATGAATATTAGTCATTGTATTAGTGATTACAAATGGTCTATAATTAATATCCTTAGTAGTAAAAGATTTAATTAAAGTGTTTACATTTGCAATATTATTATTGAAATAATTAATTATTTTATTGCTTTCAGATATAAAATTGATAACTCCTTGCATTTTTTTATGTAAATTTTTTTTTGTTTTATATAACATATATGAAAATTCAAAATTTTGATATATACTATATATATAAAGAAATATATATAGACAAAATACAATGAATTTAAAAATATTATATTTAATATTAGTTGTTTTTTGAAAAAAAACGGAGAATAAGTTTTTAATTATTGAAAAATAACTATATACATTAATATCAAATTTCAAATATTTTTTAACATAATAATATGGTGCAAAAAATGCAGTTAATGGGTAAAATAATGCTGTCAATGGTATAAATAAAATTCTATAAATATGATATGAGTCTAAGAGCCATTCATAATTATTAATCAATTTCCAAAATATAGATTTTGGAAATAATATATTAATAGCATTATCGTTACTAATTTCTTCGTTTAATTTATAAATCCATAATATATCATTTTCGTGTTCTTTCAAAATTTCAAAAGAATCATCGTCATAATCTAAAAAATATGACTTTTGTCTTTGTAATAATAATTCTTTATTATTAATTGGAGTTTTAATAATTTCATTTAATAATAGTTTACTTCCATCTAATATTGGAATATTATCAGACCATGTTAATATATTAGTATCTTTATATATTTCATTAGAAATATCTATAAAATCATCTTTATATTCATTATAGTATTTACTAGAATAATTATTTATAAATTTATCTAAGATATATTTTTTATTATTATTATCAAAATCTAATAGATTTTCTAAATTTTTAATTTCATTATTGGTCATTTAATAAAAGAAGATTTTTAAAAAAAGAAGAATTTATCGCATAAATTAAAAGATATAAAAAATGATTATATTATAAATTATAAAGTAATATGGATAAAATAATCATATTATATAATAATAAACAATATATAATTGAGAAGGACCCTTATGAAACGATAGATGAGACTTATGAAAGAGGATGGTTTATAATAAAAAATTATGATAAATATGATTATAACGAATTAATATCTAAATCAATAATTATGTTAAATATTAAAAAAAAAATGGAATATTAGTTTTTTTTGAAGCGAAAAGCAATAAATACTGCTAATATTGTTGTAATAAAGTTTATTAAAACAATTACAATTATAAAAGGGATAATGTAATAAAGTAAGTGTATAAGTAATGGTTTAATAATTTCTGCTTTAATATTCGGTTTAGAAATTTCTTCTTTAATATAACCAATTATAAACGAAGATAAATCATCAAATACATCATCGTTGATACCATCTTGCATATTTAATTTATTTAAATTAGAATTATCAAATTTATCGCTTTGCGTCATAATAAGTTGTCGCTATATCTTATTAATAAACAGAATAAATTAAAATAAAAATGGACGAAAATATCAAGTTAAAAAAACCATATCTTAAAAAAAATACATATATATCGGAATTAGAAAATGAGTTAATATTAAAATTAAATAATATAAATATTAAAAATATATCCAAACAAAAAGATAACTATATAATAGAATTATATTTAAATAATATAGATAATATAAATGAAATTAAAAATATTGATAATGAAATATTAAAAAGTTATAGTAAAAAGAATAAAAAGTGGTTTGATAATAATTTAACAGAATTAGATATAAATGAATTATTTATTAATAGTTATTGTGCACAAAATAACATAATACATATAATATTAGATGATAATACAGATATTATTTTTAATAATAAGATAGTTGATTTAAATAATGATATTATAAACGAGTTAAAAAAAAATAATATCGAAATAGATATCGGTATTAAATTATTTGGAATAGTTATATCTAAGAATTCTATAAAAACTAAATGGATAATTACAAAATTAAGTATTGATATAATTAATAATATAGAATTAAATAATAAAGAATTAGAGGTAGAATGGGTAGATACATTTAATGATATTGTTAGTATTTTAGATGCTAAAAAAATAGAGTATTCAAAAAGAATGAAAGAAATTGATATATTCAAAGAAAAAAATAAAGAATTATTAGATGAAATCAAAAAAATTGATGATAAAAAATACTGGAATCTAAAAATAAATATATTAAAAAATAATATTAAGAATATTTTATCTATTAATGATAATAGATAGATAAAAAATATTGAGGTATGGCTGCTAATAATACTATTGTTATATCATTTTCAATTGCTTTATTCCTTTTATTAGTATTATTGTTACTTGTAACATATAATTCTAAGTGTCAAATGGACAATGTAGAAAAATTTAATGGAAATTCTGTACTAGAAACAATAAGTGCAGATAACGCAGCTATAAGACAAGAATCAGTTGCATCAAATGCACAAGGAACTAATTTTTCGGTTGAAGCATCTATTGGAAGTCAAGCACCTTTTTATAGTGATCAAATAGCAGCAGCAGATCCTTTGGGAAATGCATACAATAAACTAATTGAAAAACCTGTTAAAAGAGAAGAATCTGTTAAAAGAGAAGAACCTGTTAAAAGAGAAGAACCCGAAAATATTCCCACACAGAATTCAAGTGTTGAAAATAATGTTGCTTGTTTTCCAAGAGAGCGATTAACATCAGATGATTTATTGCCACAAGATGCTAATTCTAAATGGGCCAAAGTAAATCCAATAAGTTCAGGAGAAATTGGTGATAAAAACTTTTTAACTGCTGGTTATCACATTGGTATTAACACATCAATTGGTAGAAATAATAGTTTAGATTTAAGACATGAACCATTAGCGCCGCAAATCCCCGTAAGTCCTTGGGGCATTAGTACTATTGTACCACAACCAAAAACACATGGTTTATACGACATTGGTTCTGTAATAAGTTCCGAATAATTTATATTAAAAAATAATCTTTACGCACAATTACTTAAAGATTATATCAATATTATTAATTAAATGACAACTAATAGTTGTCAAGAACTATTATTAAGTTCACTTAATAACTATTATAATAATAACATTAAAAATAAGGAAATTTTCAATAACATTATAAATGGTAAACATAAATTATCATTAAGATTAATAGACTGGTTTGTTACACATTATGCTAGAAATACTAATATAAATTATTGGACAAATGATACAAAAATATTTAAAAAAGCACCCGATTCTTTAAAAAATATTAGGAAGGTAAATATATATCTTGATTATCGCGCTCAGTTAAAATCATATAGTAAATTATACTTTGATACATTTAGAAGACATCAAAGAATTACATTTTATATAAATGAAGATTTTTTTATTGAAACTACTGTTGGACAATTAAATTTTTTTAGATGGGTATTTAATAATAATATAATAGAGTATGCTATGGATAATTATGATGTAATATATAAATGCATGACCGCGCAAAATAAAAATACACAAAAAGAAAAAAAAAATTATAATTCATTTCAAGAGATTTGTAGAACAAAATCAATACTGAATTTTGATTAAAATGTTTTTATATCATTTATTTTTTTAAATTAACTAAATTGTTTTATTTTTGTATAATAACTGTAATATTCTTCTTAATTAATTTAATCGAAAGGTATAGACTCGCTTATAATTTAAGTGTATAGTCAAAACTTATAGAGACATTCTAATGTAGTATTACTATATATATGATTTTTTAAACTATAGTATTTCTCGATAATGTTTCTAATATTTGGTTAATTCTATTTTCTTGTTGCTCTATTTTATCTTTTAAACCATTTATAATATTATTCTGTTCTTGAATTGCATTAACTATATCTTGGTCGCCCGGTGTGCCGTCAACACCATCCCTTCCTGCTGGTCCTATTGCACCGGGATCGCCTTTTAAGTTTGGTGTTGTTAAATTTAAATCATCAGTTGTTCCTAAAAATGTTATTGAATTTGTTTCAGTATTATAATATACATTTGTATAGCCTTCTCCCTTTTCACCACGCAAATCTCCAGTTTGAAATTCATAACCACTGTCTGAATGAATTGTTACAACACCTGTATTATTATCATAATTAATATCTTTAATTCCATCACCAGGTGGTCCAATGGGTCCAGTGTCTCCAGTCAATCCATTTAAACCCTTATCTCCTTTTAGACCTCTTGGTCCTTGTGGTCCTTTACTGATATCTAGATCGTCATTTGTTAATATAATTGTACCACCTGTTAAATTTATTTTATCAACAGTTAAAACACCATTTATATAAAAATCCGAATTAAGTTGTAATATATCTGGATGTGAATTATCAAAATTACTTGTTTTATTATTAATTTTATGAATATAATTACTAACATTATTTAAATATACTCCGATGTTTAACAAACTAGAATCATACCAAAATAATTCATTATTACTATCAATACTTAAGAAATAATTACTACTATTATTAAAATTGTAAATATTATTCGGTAATATATATGATATATCATCTGTTATTTTATTATTAGTACAAATTGTTATATTATTATTATCATCGTTTCTAAATGAAATACAATTTGTACTTAAACCATTTTTAGAATATATATCATGGTTTATTATATCAATATTCTTATTTATAATATGTTTAGTATCTTCTATATTGTCGAACCCAATAATTAAATTTCTATTTGAATCCGCAATATGTAAATTGTTATAATAATAAGTTATATCACTCTTAATAAATTCGTTATTTGTTTCATATATAATATTATTAATATTAAATTTAATATTCGAATTATCAATTAAATTATCACCTATATATAAGTAATTACTATTTATAATATTATTATCTATTTTATTATTATTACCAATAATTAAAGAATTTAATGTATTTTTAGATGAATTATTATTACCAAATATGAAAGTGTTATAATTATAATTATCAATATTATTATCAATTGTATTATAGTTCCCAAAAATATTAATATTATTATTACTTGTATATCCAATATTGGAAGTTCCAATCAATATTGAATTAGTAAAATATAAAATATTGGAATTATTATCATTCCCAATTAATATATTATTAGTACCGTTGAATAAATGTTTACCTGAATTTTCACCAATTAAAATTGTTTTTGATATATTATCAGTAAATTCACCAGCTTTATAACCAATAAATGTATTATCATATGTATTAATATATGAACTAACTAAAATTACCTTCCCAGTATCTTGTCCAATAATAACTGAATTTTTACTATCTAATGAAATATATTTTTCAAGACCAGCATCTATACCTTCAAAATTTACTGTATTATAAACTCCGGTCATTATTATATAAATGATTATTATTTTTTAAATATAAAACAAGAAAAACTAATTGCTAAAAATAATAAATTAAGTACAGGTAATAATATATATATATTACCTGGTCGTTTAATACTATAATGTATTTTATTAATAACAATATAATCCAATAAATTGCTAAAATTATTATTTCTTGATAAAACAGGTAACCCTGTATTTTTTACACTATCATTCAAAAAATATAGTTTAGTAAACGAATACATAATTATTAAATGATAAATTTTATTCTTTATATAATTTAGAACACAATAATATGGCGGAAACCTTGAAGATAGGTCATATTACAAGTGATAATACTCATTTATATTACGGTCCAACAAATTATGCATATTCAAATGATGCTAGTCCATCCTGTGCAAGTGTTTCACAATCATCATTTGGTCAAATAGGTGGTATGAATAAACCGACAAAGAAAAAAATTTATGAAATATTAAAAGTTTTAACTAAGAATTTTTCAAAAAATAAAAAAGTAGATATTCGCACAACTATCTATAAAAATATGAAAAAATCAAAGTGAAGGTATAATTGGATAATTTAAGTCTATGCAAATGTTCTTCCATATTTGATCTTGTAAATACAATTTTTCTCTACTTTTTAATAATGGAAAATATTTCAAATAATCATTTAAACCTAAAATTTGAAAAAATTTATATAATACATAACTATAAGATAAAAAATTTTTTCTATCTTTAGGACAATGTTTTAAAAATGGTCCCTGAATATCCCTAAACATTATACATAATTTTTCTTCTAATTCTGCTGAAAACTGAGGTGTCGGAATCCCATTTATTCTATTTAATATATAATTGATATGTTCATAGTATTTATTTATTCTTAGTCGTTTTAATATTTCTCTCATTTTAATATATGTAATTGTCTTTGGATCTATAATTTTTTCTTTTTTTATTTCACCTAATATTTTTTCAAATATTTCATCTGGAATATCTGTACTTTCTTTTCCCTGTACTTGATTACACCATTCTCTAAAATGGTTTATTCTTTTATAACTAAAATGTGATGTATCCTTCGCATTTTGTTTTAATATAGGTCTATTTTGTTCAACTAATAATAATTCTTGATAACCACAATTAGTACATAATAAAATTGCTTCATGTTGCAAACATGTTAAATTAGTATTACAAATTTTGCAAATTTCTAAATTTTCCTTATTATTTTTTTTTATATGTTTTGAATTGGTTAATGCTAAATATTCGTCTACTAATTGACTTTTATCCGTATTCGTATTTTCTGTTTTTTTATTATTCAAAGCATCTAGAACAGTTTTTTTTTTATCATTATTTAATTTAGATTCATTTTCAATCATATTATAATATTCAAAAAGAATATGACTAGTATCATTATAATAATCAATTTCTTTATAATTTTCAAGTTCTTTCATCTTGCGTTTGACATTAATTAATTCTTCTTTTATTTTAATATTAGAATCCCATAAATCTGTATAATCATTTTCACAATAATTATCTTTGAAAAACAGTATATTTGATGATATTAAATCGTTTTCAATATTCATTTCATCAAATTGTTTAAGACATATGTTATATTCTTGATTTTTTGTTTCAAAATCTTTTATTATATTCTGATGCATGGTATTTAAAGTACAATTATCGTGCGCATTATTATTTAGTCTTTTTTTTGATGTTTTGTCTTTAAACATATTTAATACATTACATATTCACCGACGTTTTTATATGTTAATTTTTTTCTAATCTATTAGTATAAGATATATAATATATGGGCGGTGGTCTTTTACAATTAGTTGCTTATGGTGCTCAAGATGTTTATCTAACTGGTAATCCTCAAATAACATTTTTTAAAGTTGTTTATAGAAGACATACAAATTTTGCCATTGAATCAATTCAACAAACATATAATGGACAAACAGAATTTGGAAATACTATTAATTGTACAGTATCGAGAAATGGTGATTTAATTAATAGGGTTTATGTTGAAATTGATGTTAATGGGTTAGATAGCACTTTTCACGCGACCACCGAACATGTAAAATATGTTGATTATTTAGGATTAAAATTATTAAAAAATGTTGTTGTTGAAATTGGCGGACAACAAATAGATAAGCATTATTCAGATTGGATGTTTATTTGGAACGAATTATCCTTACCAATTGGTAAAAGATATGGTTATGATAAAATGGTTGGTGCTATAGGCGAAGACTTATCGACTGTACCAGAAAATGAAACTACTAAATTATATATTCCTTTAGAATTTTGGTTTTGTAGAAATATTGGTTTAGCTCTACCTTTAATCGCTTTACAATATCATGAAGTTAAATTTAAAATAGAATTTGCCGAAAAAGATGAAATTGCATTAATGTGGAATAATGGCGGTACCGCTTTAAGTGGTGGAGTTTTAGAAACTACCGCAAAAGATAAGATTGGAAACTTAGTATGTAATATTTATGTAGATTATATATTTTTAGATACTGATGAAAGAAGAAAATTTGCACAATTATCACACGAATATTTAATTGAACAATTGCAATTTACAGGCGAAGAACAATTTAATCAACAAATTAGATTAAATTTCAATCATCCTGTTAAAGAATTAGTATGGGTATCTAAATGGTCTGGGACCGGCCAGCAACAAGATAATAATCCATTACGGAATTACTATAATTATAGCGATGTGTCGAATATAGAGGTGGGTGGAGGAAATCCATTTACGCAAGCATCTATAAAATTAAATGGTAATGATAGAATTGCTGCAAGAGAAGGAAGATATTTTGATTTAGTCCAACCTTATCAACATCATACTAATATACCAAAAAATGGGGGTATAAATGTTTATTCTTTTGCATTAAAACCAGAAGAACATCAACCATCCGGGACTCTAAATATGTCGAGAATTGATAGTGCACATTTGCATCTTAAAACGAACGTTGCGAATTCCAACCGTACTGTGTTAATTTATGCTATAAATTATAATGTATTAAGAATATTATCCGGTATGGGTGGGTTAGCGTATTCAAATTAAATATGTTTTTTTTCTTATATTAAATTAGATAATATTAATTATGGGAGGGGGTCTATTACAATTAGTTGCTTATGGCGCACAAGATGTATATTTAACAGGTAATCCCCAGATTACATTCTTCAAAGTTGTTTACAGAAGACATACTAACTTCGCTTTAGAATCTATACAACAAACTTTCAATGGTTCCGTTGGTTATGGTCAAAGAGTAACTGCTACCATTTCTAGAAATGGTGATTTAATATCTAGAGCTTATTTAGTTATTAAAACAACAGATAAAAAACTTGTACCATATTTTGGGTTAAAAGTTATAAAACATGCTGAAGTCGAAATTGGTGGTCAAAGAATTGATAAACATTATGCAGATTGGATGTATATCTGGAATGAATTAAGTATGCCTGTTGCAAAAAAACAAGGTTATTATAATATGGTTGGTGGCAAAGGTGGTGATGAATTAGTTGATTTATCATTATATGTACCATTAGAATTTTGGTTCTGTAGAAATATTGGTTTAGCTTTACCATTAATAGGTTTACAATATCATGAAGTTAAAATTAATATTCAATTTGAAGAACCTGGATTAGTTCTACAAAACGGAGCGGGTGCAGCAACTAACTTATCTGCTTCGTTATGGGTAGATTATATATATTTAGATACTGATGAAAGAAGAAAATTCGCTCAATCTTCTCATGAATATTTAATTGAACAATTACAATTCACTGGTAAAGAATCTGCTACTAACAAAATCAAATTAAATTTCAATCATCCTGTTAAAGAATTAATATGGGTTGTTCACGATAGTGGTTTAGTTGCTGAAGATTGGTTTAATTATACAACAACAGTAACATCTGATTCTACTCTTGTTAAGGGAGCTATAGGTTCTAAAAAAACTGAAGACGAAGCAGCCGACCCCGCCCGCACAGCAGTTTATGATTTCCCATATTCTAAGTATGTTACATCAATGGGTCCGGGAGCACAAACAAATCCTGTAAAACAAGCTAAATTAATATTAAATGGTAATGATAGATTCCATGCTAGAGATGGAAGATATTTCAATATAGTTCAACCTTATCAACATCACGAAAATGTACCAAATAATGCAGGTATCAATGTATATTCTTTTGCACTAAAACCTGAAGAACATCAACCATCTGGAAGTTTAAATATGTCTAGAATAGATACTGCTGTATTAGATTTGCAATATGCAGATGGTTATAAAGCTTTGAATACTTCTTCTGAAAAACAAGTATCTATATTCGCTGTAAATTACAACGTATTAAGAATATTATCTGGTATGGGTGGCATTGCTTACTCCAATTAGATATTTTTTCTGTTTTTTTTTCTCATATTAAATTAGATAATATTAATTATGGGAGGCGGTCTATTACAATTAGTTGCTTATGGCGCACAAGATGTTTATTTAACTGGTAATCCTCAAATTACCTTCTTCAAAGTAGTCTACAGAAGACACACTAACTTCGCTTTAGAATCTATACAACAAACTTTCAATGGTTCCGTTGGTTATGGCCAAAGAGTAACTGCCACTATTT
>Ga0206131_10001231_pt1 | contig 33333 bp, 22 predicted proteins | sample Helgoland_Spring_FD_148636 | JGI IMG/M metagenome (GOLD analysis project Ga0206131, IMG submission 148636) | Pelagic subsurface seawater microbial communities from Kabeltonne, Helgoland, North Sea - Helgoland_Spring_Bloom_20160517_1 | ecosystem: Environmental > Aquatic > Marine > Epipelagic ... | reverse complement strand
TACATTTGATCAGGTGATGGTCATAGAATTACCCTTATTGCTCTCCGCACCATCAGTTGACAAGGCACAAAAAACACTAGCCCAACTTCGCAAACACCTTCTTGCTAGAGACATGACGGCTTACTTCTCACAGTCATGTATCTTAAAGGATTCTGACAGGAACATCCTCGTAAAACGAACTGAGCGCTTGATCCGTGGAACCTATGATCAATTACCCGACATTCAGATACTGGGTATATCTGAGAGAGCCGGGTGGGTAGGCATCTCGGCCAAAACAACATCCAAGCTGTCAGAATTGCATGATTACCCGCTCTACCTGTTTGCCACTAGCTCAAAAGGCCCACTTCTTTTTGCTAATGCAGACTTCCGATACCCTCGTAATAGTGGCAGGAGATTTCTCAATGAGCAAAATTGGGAGCTGTTGCAGACATCAATTCCTGCCCAATCCATAACTATCCTGAAGACTATTTTCAATGAGCACCTACAAAGGTGTGACAACGATATGAAAATTGACCAAAATTAGCTAAGAAACGATTTATCATTTATCGTTAGCTACCTCCAATACACCATTCTATGAAATCGCTAGACACTGCACAACGCTTAGAAAATTCAGTTTTAAGCATCATCAAAGGGCATGATAAAACTATACGTAACATATTGGCCTGCATGATTTCTGGGGGCCACGTATTAGTAGAGGACAACCCGGGCACAGGAAAAACGACCTTGGCAAAGACTATTGCTCAATCCATCGAAGGCAGTCAATTCAGCCGTATACAGTTTACTCCTGACTTATTGCCATCTGATATTTTAGGCGTCTCCATCCTCAATCAGAAAACCGGAACGTTTAATTTCAACCCAGGGCCGATTTTCAGCAATATTTTACTTGCTGATGAAATCAACCGAGCATCGCCCAGAACCCAAAGTGCGCTTCTTGAATCCATGGCAGAGCGCCAAGCGACCATTGAGGGTGTCTGCCACCAGATGGACGGTATGTTCTTTGTAATCGCCACTCAAAATGCAGTTGAGTTCAGGGGAACCTACCCTCTTCCTGAAGCACAAATGGATCGTTTTACAATGCAATGCTCATTAGGTTACATTAGCGCAGAAGAGGAATCCTCTCTCTTGACCTCTCAAAACGATGGCCACCCACTCGATCACCTCAAGCCATCGGTAAACTTCGATGAAGTTCAGAATCTCATCAACACTGTTGCAAACATTCGTATCAACGATGAGTTAAAAAACTACATCGTAGCCTTAACCAGCGCCACACGTGAGATTGAAGACATTCAACTCTCGGCGAGCCCGCGGGCATCACTTGCTTTGATGAAAGTTTCCCAAGCTCTGTCGCTATTTGAGGGTAGAGATTTTGTCACCCCTGAAACGATTCAGCAACTTGCACCCGATATTATTGCTCATCGCCTTGTGGTCTCACCCGAAGCCAAATTCAACGGCCTCACAGGGCGATCTATTGTCGAAAAAATTCTCGAGCAGACTCCAGCACCTGTTTAATCAACGACAAACTTATGGCGGCAAGCCAACCATCCCCCCTATTCACGAAGCTGATCCACAGGATCTACTTCAACAACTCGGGCATTGCTCATTTTTTCAGCCAAAGGGTGAAACCGGCTGGCATCATGCTCGTGATACTGATCCCTATTACATGGACATTGATGCCCATGTATAGTTTGGGGCCCGTCTATCAAATACGCGGTATGATGTTTGCCATCCTCACCCTGAGTATTTTGTGGCTTCTTTTTCGCAAAGCTAAAGTCAAAACGACTCGCAAATTACCTCGAGTGGCAACGGCCGGAGAACCCCTAGAATACTACATTGAGATATACAATGAAGGTAAACGAACTCTCTCGGGAGCTAATTTCAAGGAAATGAGGCCAGACAATCGCCCTAATCGAGAGCTATTTGCTAACTCACGTGAACCTGGCGAAGAACACCGAAATGTCTTTGATCGCTTATTTTGCTACTATCGGTGGGAATGGCTCCAAGAGAAACTTACTCTTTTTTCCTGCAAACCATCAACCTTCATCGACTCATTACCACCAGGTGCATACACCAAAACGCCTCTGAGCCTTACACCAAAAAAACGTGGCATCATTATGCTCAAAGACCTTCGTATTTTTTTACCTGACCCATTCAGTATTTTTCAGCGATGTAGCAGCGCCCATTCCAGCGAGGACAAGCTAATCGTCTTGCCGCATCGCTATCGCATACCCCAACTGCTACTCTCGGGGAGTGCCAGATTTCAACTCGGTGGCGAGGCATTATCCAACACCATTGGTCAATCCGGTGATTTTACCAGTGTGCGTGAATATCGCCCAGGCGACCCACTTCGGCACATCCACTGGAAAAGCTGGGCACGCACAGGCATACCCATTGTCAAAGAGTATGAGGACGTCTTTTTCCCGCGTTATGGCCTTATTCTCGACACCTTTGCGAGTGAAGATCAAGCCGACCTATTTGAAGAAGCAGTATCAGTAGCCGCATCATTTGCCGCCAGCATAGACACTCAAGAGAGCCTCCTGGATTTGATGTTTATTCATGACCAGGCCTTTGTTTTCAGTTCAGGACGCGGTGAAGATCGCGTCGACAGCATTTTGGAAGTGTTGGCAGGTGTCGATTGTGAGCCCAGAACTGACTTTGATGCATTGCAGCAACTTGTTTTGCAATACAGTGATGAGTTAACTGCCTCAATCTGTGTCTTTACCGGATGGTGTGAGCAACGGAGCAAAACCATAAGCCGACTTCACCGTGCTGGAATGGAATTGGTTATATTCTCTATTTGTCGAAGCTCACAAGAAGCAGACCAACTTCAAGAACGACATCCCTCACCCTTGCCTATTCACTGGCTACGTGCTGGCCATGTCGAAGAGGACCTAGCGATGACCAAAGCATAAATTACAACATCCATGTCAACCGCACCGCCAAAATTACTTGCTGGATTAACCCTTCTTTATTGGGGCTATCTCACAGGTCATTTGTCCGCTGCTATTCCAGCTGCTATCCTACTGGAATCCAGACATGCTGTTAGCCTACGATGGGATTTTAAATATGAATCTTACATCAAGGCGTGGCATTTATGTGTTCTCTGTGCGGTCATCATTGCGACCATCTCATGGATTGACGGCATGCGCATAGGAAGTATTCATACCCTTTTCGTGTGGGCTCCATTCATTTTCTTGCCTATTGAGCTTGCTCAGCGATTTGGCACTGCAAAAAACATCCCATTGAGCACCTTCTCATTTTTTGCGCGAAGAAAAATGCTAGATGACATTAAAGAAGGAAGAAAAATCGCCCCGAGATTATTCAACACCGGTTATCCTTACATCACCATTGTAATCTTAGCCACAGCTAAGGCCAGCCGGCATGACCTTTATCACTATGTTGGTCTATCCATTTTAGTCGGAATTTGCCTCCATGGATACACCAAAAACAATGGTCGTAGACCCGTAGCATGGGCATGCGCGTTCATCCTTTTGCTCGTACTCTCTTGGGTTGGTCAATGGAGCATGTATAAACTTTCTCGTCACTACCGTGGTGGTAACCAGCAGATCACGCTCAACCAGACCATGTCAGCTGCTGAAACAAGAACCAGTATCGGCAGGCTTGGCAGGATTAAACTCAACCCCAAAATCCTCTGGCGCATGAAGCTACACAATGGCTCCAAACCTAAGTTACTAAGGTCAGCGACCTACAACCAATATTCCAAAGCCATTTGGTTTTATTTGCCAACAACATCAAGCAGCTCCAATGACTACGATGAATTTGGATACAAGGGCTCCTCCAGTGCAGCAGTAAGGGAGGACCAGAGAGATATTCGTTGGTTCTCAGAAACCCCACCTCCATTGAGTAATGAAGCACCTATCTCGATTATCGGTGAGGTTGACGCTAAGGTGAAAGAGCACCCGCTCCCCATACCAGACCAATTTACTGCTATCGGCGATCTCGATACCGAAGCATTCGTTGAGTGTAACTCGATGGGGACGATACGCATGGCAAACCCAGATTACAACGTGATCGAATATGCTGTATGGAGAGGAGACACTTCCAATACAGAGGAGCCTCCAATCCAACAGTCCGATTCCAGCTACAATCTTGACCTCAGTATTCCGAGGCATGAAAGAGATGCGCTCAAACGTGTATGTACGGAACTAGATTTATATAACCCAAGTCTGAGCACGCTCGAAAAAATAAAAATCATTAAGCATTTTTTCATCGATAATTTCACCTACAGCACACACCTAACAACGCCTAGGTTTGATCGCGGAAAACGTCAATCCGCTACAAGCCTCTTTCTTGAGGATTCTCGAACAGGGCATTGTGAATATTTCGCAACTGCTACGACACTCCTACTTCGTGAAGCTGGCATCCCAGCACGCTACTGCATTGGTTATGCCGTTCACGAACTAGGCAACGACAAAAACGAATGGGTCATGCGAGGACTTCACGCCCACGCATGGAGCCGAGTATGGATAAAATCAACATCAAGCGGCAAAGATGGCAAATGGATCGATGCAGACCTAACTCCCCCATCGTGGCAATCTATCGAGGCCCAAAATTTGGACAATTGGAAGCAGCGACTCTCTGACAAATGGCAGCTGCTACGTGAAGACTTTCTTATATGGCGCACCAAAGAGGCCAACAAAACCAGAGTGTTTTACGTCTTGGCTGCCATACTTAGCTTGGTCGTGATCTGGGTCAGTTGGCGCCTATGGAGCTCTCGACAGAGAAAATCAGACACTAGACTCCAAGCTTATCAGCGGCCAAAATACGCTCCTTACACCTCCCTCCATAAGCTAGAGCCCTTGGTAGCTGGGAAAATAGGGCGTAGACCGACAGGAACCCCACTGTGCAAATGGCTACAAGGTCTGCTTCTGGTTGATGAGCAAGCTGACCCTGAGCTCGAAGAATCTCTTGCCACTGCCATAGCTCTGCACTCTATCGTTCGATTCGACCCGACCAAATCAAGTCCCAAACAAAATCAAGAGCTTGCGCTGCTCTGCAAACGCATCAAACAGCAAATCAAAAATTACCAGAGCTATAAAAAATAAATGCTATCATACTGATATTCAATCATGACACTTTGACTGTTGTCTCTGTATTTTTTGGGTTGGAGTTGCTATTTTTACCGCTAGTATCCCGCTCATGGAAGAGACAAGCTCCAAAAAACCACTTATCTATTTTACAGCTATCATCATCGTTATTGCTGTAATCGCATTATTCACCATCAAAAAATGCACAGTAACCGAGGATAACCAGATAGACCCCAGTCAACTGAGCGAAACTTCAGATGATATTGGCAACTTAAAAAATCTGAGTGAGTCTAATGAAGTAGAGGCCACTCCGGAGGAGCTTATTGGAGAAATTCGAGAGGTCATGCTCTCAGCAGACAAGGCCAAGAACGCGCAGCCATTGATTGACTATCTTGGGAAAAATCATTTTTCCCGTTCCCAAATTGAACAACTTAAGCGGCTCGCCGGCAGCTCCGGACTAAAACTAGACCCTAGCAACCCTTTTTCTCGTGTCGAAGGCTATCCAAATCGCTGGGCTCTCACCTTAGCTGACAAAAGCAAAATATTTATTGATTTAGAGAAATCGGCGACTGGCAAATGGAAAATAAAAAAGATCACCCTGCCAAAATCCGATCAAACCACTGCCAAACAAACAGGCAACAAAGATAACAAACCTTTACCCGAAACACCTGCTACTGATCAATCTGCCTTGATTGCAATTAAGCAATTTCTTGCTGCTGTTACTGGGCTCGATGCTGCCGCAGCAGGCAAGCTCATTGATGATTCTCAGGTATCCTATGCCACACTAGCCGGTCTCTGCATCATCTTTGAGGAAGGTGATTACGCTTTATTGAAGGAGAAAGGATTGCGGAAAATGTTCCTCAAAGACACCAGCTCGGGATGGCTAGTTCGCCTGCGATCCAAAAGCTCTGGTGAGCTGGCAATGATCTCTATTACCAGCAAGAGAGGCAATATCGACTCACCTTGGAAAATCACCGAAATCAACCTAGACGATCTACTATCCGATTACGCTCAGCGAGTCCTTGACGGTGATATTTATTACAGTCCACTGATCAAAAACCCTAAGGGCGGCGATACCCTTGCTATTTATTTCGATCTCGACGCTAAAAACCTAACCACGCGCACCAAGCGGCAGCTCACTATTGTTGCCAAGCTACTCAAGACAAGTCTGGAGAAAAAGCTCACCATATCAGGACATACGGATTCATTAGGCTCTGACCCATATAACCTCTCCCTATCAAGAGCTCGCGCCGAAAAAGTCATGCAATTCCTTACTGAAAACGGCATCAACAAAGACCAAATGGAAATCGTTGGTTACGGCAAGTCTAAGCCGCGCCTTCCCAACACAACCGCAAGCGGAGACGATTCGCCAGCAGGTCGACGTGCTAATCGCCGCGCAGAAATACTTCTAGACTTCTAGACACGGAGCCATGCACAGCCAAACGTCTTTACTCATTCGTCAAAGAGTTGTCTATGCGCTTGCCTCTACCGTGTTCATAGCAGTCATTTGCTGGTTCGCTCTGAGCTATACTCGGAGCAACAAAGATTCTCCGGCACCACTCAAATCACTAGCATCAGCACAACAAGCAGACGCCCCCCTTGGCTATCCCTTGCCAGGTAGCCAACAGCCAAGCCCTTTTGACCATCGCTTCATTCAGTTCAGTGCCTTTGAACGAGCAATGATTCCGACAGCCACGCGCATGAGTGCAGCCATGGGAACGAGATACGGGGGCCTCAGCTACAATGCGCAACAATACTGGGATCACAATCATGAACGTGGCGGTCATCATACTGGAGATGACATCAACGGTATCGGAGGAATGAACACCGACTTAGGAGATCCAGTTTATGCAGCTGCTAATGGCATTGTTTATTATCGTGGTGAGCCTTCGCCAAGCTGGGGAAATACCATCATATTAGCACACCGAAACACACAGGGTGACATTTTATTATCGATGTATTCACACTTGGATAAAAGCTATCTTGCTCACGGCCAATTGACCAACAAGGGCGAGGTAATAGGCACTGTAGGAACAGCCAATAATAATTACCCCGCCCACCTTCATCTTGAAATGCGTGATAGCACAGGCATCCATATTGGCAGCGGCTATGTCAAAAACCCAGGCGAACTCCTCAACCCATCACAAACGATAAAAGAAAACATGACCAAGCCTGCGGAAGATTTATTTCCCTCTATTCTCTCAGTGGCGATCAAAGATCAGCGAGAACAACGCAAACAAGAGTTTTTTCAGCAATAGAAAAATCGCTCCCTCCGCGCTTTAATTATTCCAAGAATCGAACTAGAATCATCGACACTTTTAGAGCTTTTCTATACCAATAACGAGTCACCAATCCCAGAGCATGAGCACAGACGTACCTAATAGTAGTTTCACCCCCCCCGAGCTCGATGAAATTGCAGCTCTTCTGCCTCAATTTGAAATTCTATCATTCATCGCCAAAGGCGGGATGGGTGCTGTGTACCTCGCCAAACAAAAGTCGCTCGATCGAGAAGTTGCGATCAAAATACTTCCCCGCAGCTTTGGTGAGGACGAAGCATTTCGGTCATCCTTTGAGGCTGAGGCCAAGAGCATGGCCAAGCTTAACCACCCTAACCTGATTGGTATTTATGATTTCGGTCAAATTGACGGCATGCTCTACATCGTTATGGAGATGGTGCATGGAAGCTCCCTCTATCATGCCTCCTACGGAAAAACGATTGATCAAGCAGAAGCTGGCCGAATCATCTGTGAAATTTGCCGCGGTCTCGACAACGCTCACCAACAAGGGATCCTCCATCGAGATATCAAACCCGCTAACATCCTACTCGACGATCAGCTATCGCCAAAAATAGGTGACTTTGGTCTTGCTCGTCCCATTGGAGATCACGAGTCTGATACTGCCTACGGAACTCCCGGCTATACTGCACCCGAGGTCGTGCATAACCCAAGCGCTGTTGATGAAAGCACCGATCTCTACTCCGTAGGCGCCATGCTTTACGAGCTTCTTACGAGTAAACTCCCCGAGAAGCCTTACATGCCAGCAGCAACCCTCGTTGGCTGTGATACTAGGTTTGATGATATCGTGCGCAAAGCGATGAACGGAGACCCTATACTAAGGTTTCGAACTGCCCAATCAATGGTAGAAGCTATTGAAGCTATCATAGACGAGAATAAACCGGCAAGTAATAACAGCCGGCTAATCACCTCAGCGGGAACAGCGGCGGCATCACCCCAATCGCCTCGACCTGCGTCACCACCAATTATCACCAAAAAGTCGAGCCCTACACTGCGTAACGTCATTATTATCCTTATATTATTGGGGGCGATCTATGGCAGCTGGACATGGCTCCAAAAAGCAAAAGTCACACGAGAAGCTGAAAACAATCAAATCATTGCCGAAAACGAGCGCAAAAAGTCTGAAGTAACCAAGAAAAAAATTAAGAACCGAGAGCAAAGAAAAATTGAATCAGAAATTCGACGCAAAAATAAAATCAGCCCTCAAACGTTTGTAGATAACAACGACACCAGCATCAAAAAAGAGGTGAAGCCCAAGCCTAGAGCCTCAAAAAAATGTCCTGAATTAGAGGCAATAAAAGAAAAGTGCTCTACCCTGACCAAAAAAATCAAAGGCAAAGCAGACGAAAAATTTAGCCGCAACACTAAAAGCTATGGTCTCGACTTAAAGTATTACCTAAGGGGCTTACCTAATAACCGACAAAGCGAAATTGCCCCCTACATCGAGAAGATGAAAAACCTAGATGATGATGGGCATATCCCCTCCAATTTCTCCAAGGCTGGAATGCCGGATAAGGTGGTAAAGATCTACGAAAGCCGTCTGCGACTCCAAGACAAGATTGAGCAAAGTTTCCTCGAGGAAACAGCCGAATTACAAAGCTTTTATCAAAAGAACCTGCTGAAAATTAAAGGCGGTCTGGCTGATAAGGGACTGAAGGACCAAATCCCAGCCGTTGAGGACGAAATCGATGCTGTTCGAGTATCAGAACAGGAATTTATAGATCATATTCTTCAAAGATGATCACCAAGTAGACTAATGGGGTAGCAGATTATTTTATGCTAAAACTGCTGAATGAACGAACTCTTGATTGGCAAAATAATGTTATAGCAGCATATTGCCCCCGTGCCTGAGAAAAAGAGCTCCAAACCATCTACTAAAGATACCCATGCCATCCGCATTTCGGGTGCTCGACAACACAACCTGAAGAACATCAGCCTCGAGATCCCACTGGGCAAGTTCTCTGTCATTACAGGCCCATCCGGTTCTGGCAAATCCTCGCTGGCCTTTCACACGCTCTACGCCGAAGGCCAGCGCCGTTACGTTGAGACATTCTCACCCTACGTACGCCAGTTTCTCGATCGTATGGATAAACCCGTGGTCGATCGTATTGATGGCATTCCACCAGCGATTGCTATTGAGCAAAAAAACACCATCCGCTCGACACGCTCCACCGTAGGCACGCTCACTGAGCTTAATGATTACCTCAAGCTTCTCTTCCCCCACCTTGCAGAGGCATACGACCCAAAGACTGGCGAACGCATCGAGCCTGACACACCAGAATCGATCGTTACTTGGTGTCAATCAAAGCTACTTGATGCGTCTGTGATGGTAGCATTCCCGGCATCAGTGGCCCCGGGCACGCCAAGCACAGATGTCCTGCCTTTGCTCAACCAGCAAGGCTACACCCGCATCTACCACCGTGGCAAAGTCTACCGGACCGACGAAGCACACCCAAAACTCAAATTTGACGCATCCATACTCGTCATCCAAGATCGCCTCAAAATTACCACTCGTAACAAAGCGCGTCTCTCGGAAGCCATTGATACCGCCCTAAACTTGGGCAAAGGCAAGCTTGAGATCATCACTCCAGATAGTTCGAAACCGTTTTCCACCACATGGACCAACCCATCCACAGGATTCACCCTGCGCCCGCCAAGTGCATCCTTATTCTCATTTAATTCCCCTCTTGGTGCTTGCCCCCACTGTCGCGGATTTGGTCGCACCATTGGCATTGATCTTAGTAAGGCAATTCCAGACCCATCCCTCAGTATCAAACAAGGCTGTGTGACGCCATTTACCACCGCCAGAGGAGCTGAATGCCAACGAGATCTGCTGCACGCTGCGCGTGCAGCAGGCATTGATATCCACACCCCCTACCAAGATCTCGAACACCATGAACGCCAATGGCTCCTCTATGGTGAGCGAGATGACTCAGAGGACGCGTGGGAAAACCATGAATGGTACGGCGTGAAAGGTTTTTTTGACTGGCTTGAGACCAAATCTTACAAAATGCATGTTCGTGTCTTTCTGTCTCGCTATCGTGCCTACACAGATTGCTCGCACTGCCATGGATCGCGCTTACAGCCTGAGGCACTGTGTTTTAAAATACAGGGCAAAACCCTTCCCGAGCTTTGGCAAATGCCTGTTGTCGATTTGTCTCAGTGGTTCTCGGCTAAATTTAAGAGCAACAAATCAAAATCCATTTCGCATGCCTTGGCTGAGATCAGATCTCGGCTCAACTACCTGTGCGAAGTAGGCCTCACCTACCTCACCTTAGAGCGCCCCGCCAATACTCTCTCGGGAGGTGAAATTGAACGAGTCAATCTGACGACCTGTCTCGGCGCTGCCCTCACCAATACCCTCTTTGTGCTGGATGAACCCACCGTTGGCCTTCACCAACGCGACATTGACCAACTCGTCAATGTCATGCACGACCTGAGAGACAAAGGCAACACCGTGGTTGTCGTTGAACATGAGGAAACAGTCATGCGATCTTGCGATCACCTAATCGATCTAGGTCCAGCAGCAGGAGAGCATGGCGGCAGTATTGTTGCAGAGATTTCAGGTCGCCAAGCTCAGCAAAAATCGATTAGCAAAAAGTTCCCTGATTCTAAAACATTACCTTACCTCTCGGGAGTGGCTCAGATAACACCGCCCACCTCTCGGCGCAGCTCCAAAAAACAACTAACTATTAAAGGGGCAAACAAACATAACATCAACAATCTAAGCTTCAAATTGCCCCTCGGCATCTTCACTTGTCTTACTGGTGTCTCGGGCTCGGGCAAGTCGACACTGGCCCACGACATTCTCTACCTCAACCTTGCCAAGCAGCTTGGCATTATCAACTCCGAGGAAGCAGCACCTATCAAGTCTATTACCGGCCACCAGCAACTCAGCTCTGTCGAGCAAGTCGACCAGTCCCCTCTCACCCGCACGCCTCGATCCACCCCTGCCGTTCACACAGGAGCGTTTGACGCTATTCGCCAGCTCTTCACCCTAAGCCAAGATGCACAGGATCAGAAACTGACCCCCGGCTACTTCTCATTCAACTCAGGTATTGGCCGTTGCCAGCGCTGCCTGGGTAATGGCTTCGAAAAAGTAGAGATGCAATTCCTCTCCGACCTCTTCATTACCTGCCCTGAATGTGATGGAAAGCGCTACACTAGCAGAGCGCTCCATTACACCTATCGTGGACGCAATATTGCAGAAACGCTCGAATTAACCATTACTGAAGCCATTGCATCTACAAGCAGCTATATCGAGGATAGTGCGGGCAAAGAGACAAGACTACTCAAGAAAATCCTCACCACCCTCCAACCTCTTATCGATGTTGGTCTTGGCTATCTCCGCCTTGGGCAACCTCTCAACACCCTATCTGGCGGAGAATCTCAGCGCCTCAAACTCTGCAAAATTCTGACCGAAGCACACAAATCAAATTCCAAACTCTTGATTCTCGATGAGCCTACTACCGGTCTTCATTTTACCGATATCGAAAAGCTATTAGAAGTCTTCCAACGCCTGACTGACGCTGGTCACACACTGCTTGTCATTGAACACAACCTTGATGTCATAAGATGTGCCGACCACATTATTGATCTCGGCCCCGGACCAGGAGCCGATGGTGGCAACATCATCTTCAACGGTACCCCTGAAGACATTCTCTCCGAAAAATCAGCCACCGCCATCGCCCTGCAGTTGCAACTAGCAAGCAAATCAGCGAAAAAATCCTCGCCACCAAAGCCAGCCAAGCGCAGCCAGAAAAAGGCGAAAGCCGCTCATGCCATCGAAATATCAGGCGCTCGTGAGCACAACCTCAAAAATATATCAGTCGATATCCCACGAGATGAGCTCGTCGTGGTCACCGGTCTCTCTGGATCTGGAAAGTCGACTCTCGCTTTTGATATCGTATTTGCCGAAGGGCAGCGACGCTTCCTCGATTCTATGTCTCCTTACGCCAGGCAATTCGCTGGTCAGCTTGAGAAACCGGATGTCGATCGCATCACTGGCTTGCCGCCAACGGTAGCCATCGAACAGCGTGTCTCACGAGGCGGAGGCAAATCCACTACAGGCACAGTCACTGAAATTTACCACTTCCTGCGCCTACTCTATGCCAAGCTTGGCACCCAACACTGCCCAGAGTCTGGTGAGGCTGTGATTTCTCAAACGACAGATACCATTGAGAAACAAATCCGCCAGCTTCATAAAAAGCATCAAAAAATGCTCATTTTGGCACCACTCATCCGAGCACGCAAAGGCTACCATACTGATATTGCTATCGCTGCCGCCAAAAGAGGCATCACCCAGCTCCTCGTTGATGGTAAGCTAATGGATACTGAGGGCTTTCAGCCACTCAAACGCTATCAACCCCATGACATTTATGCAGTCTGTGATTCTGCAGAGCAGGCACTACAAATTGGCAAAGGCAGCTGCGCGGTCCTTACCAAGCCCCCGAGCAAAAACAAACATGCCAATCTGAAAACTTTTAGTTCCTCGCGAGTCTCACCTGTGACTGGCAGGTCTTTTGAAGAACCAGACCCTCACCACTTTTCATTCAACTCACACCGTGGCTGGTGCCCAAGCTGCAGAGGCTATGGCGTGATCTCATCGACTACACACCGAGGTGCCAAAGCCGACCAATACAACTCTGAACTCGAGGCCGAAATTCATGAGAATCTGAGCTCATCCGACCCCGAGTCCAGCTATCTATGCCCTGACTGCCATGGAGCAAGACTGAGAGAGGACTCTCGCCATGTCCTCATCCACGGGCAGGCGATACACCATATCAATGCGCTTTCCGTGATAGAGGCAATCAATGTGTTAGCAGATTGGAAATTTACTGGGCGCGAAAAGCTCATCTCTAGGGATATCGTACCTGAGATCATTCAACGGCTCCACTTCCTCGACCACGTGGGACTTGGCTACCTTCAGCTAGACCGTTCAGCCGATACCTTGTCTGGTGGCGAATCCCAGCGCATCAGGCTAGCAGCCCAACTCGGGTCAAATTTGCGAGGCGTTCTCTATGTCCTCGATGAGCCCACGATCGGTCTGCATCCAAGGGATAACGTCAAGCTTCTCGACACATTAGATTCCCTGCGCCAACGAGGTAACTCCCTACTCGTCGTCGAGCACGATGATGAAACGATCTCTCGTGCCAACACCCTCATCGAGCTGGGCCCCGGAGCTGGTGTGGAGGGCGGACAATTGATCAAACCAGCGATATGTGAGACACCACGAACAACACGCACTCGCCGCCCCTTACCCCAAGCCAAGGCTCCTAGCGGCTGGCTCAGGCTCACAGGATGCCATGCTAATAACCTCAAAAATATCGACGCTCGCATTCCTCTCTCGCGACTCACCGTGCTAACGGGTGTCTCTGGATGTGGCAAATCATCTCTCATGAGGGGGTGCCTATCCCATGCCGCAGGTAATCACACAGCACAAACAGCAAGCTACAAAACAAAATCTGGCTTCGGATCTATCAAATCCTGCTTCGAAGTCGACCAGTCCCCAATCGGGAAAACCTCACGCTCCTGCCCAGCTACCTATGTGAAGATTCTCGATACAATCCGCCAGTTGTTTGCCCAGTTACCTGAGGCCCGTGCACGCGGGTTCACGGCATCACGCTTTTCTTTTAACAACAAAGAAGGCCAATGTCCTGAATGCAAGGGTAATGGTCGCATCAAGCTGGAGATGGACTTCCTCCCTACCACATGGATCCACTGCGAAACTTGCCATGAAATGCGCTACAATGCCGCCACGCTAGATATCCGCTATAATGGCAAAAATATCGGTGAAGTGCTAAGAATGAACATTCGACAAGCTGCCGAATTTTTCAATGCAGTGCCTAAGCTACAGCGCACACTCAGCTTACTTTCCGATACGGGCCTCGGCTATTTACAGCTCGGCCAACCCAGCCCCACACTTTCAGGAGGCGAAGCACAGCGTATCAAGCTTGTCTCCGAGCTCACCAAGGGGCGAGCCAGAATCAGAGGTACTAAGGCATACCATGCCAACCTCTACCTGATTGAAGAACCATCGATCGGCTTGCACCAGCAGGATGTCGACAAGCTTATTGATGTGCTTCACCGTCTCGTTGACGAAGGCCACACCGTCGTTGTGATCGAGCACCATACAGCGATCATGGCAGAAGCCGACTACCTCATCGATATCGGTCCTGAGGCTGGCGCGCGAGGTGGTCGCATTATCAGCCAAGGCAGTCCGGAGCATGTCGCTCAATCCAAAAAATCGCACACAGCACCCTTTCTTAAGGAAGCCTTAGCCAGCCACTAAAGTCGGCAGATCTTAGGCTCATTACCCACCACCACCTAATAGGTCACCGACACTTATGGGCTTACCCATCAGAAAATCGGTAGCGCTCATCCTGCGAGAGCCGTCAGGCTGTAGAGACTTCACCAGTAGGGAGCCCTCACCACAAGCAATGGTCAACACCTCACCCGCCGTGAGCACCTGCCCGGGTTTGCCTGATTGAGCACTCAGCTCAACTTGAGGAAAAATCTTCAGCCTGCGTTCACGCCCCTTGCTATCAATGAAAGTAGTAGACGTCCCTGGCCATGGATCATAAGCGCGAATACGACGCTCCAAAGCTTCAGCGGGCTGCGACCAATCAAGCTCACCGTGCTCGCGCATCAGCTTAGAAATATAGCTCACCTGAGCCGGGTCCTGTGGAATTCGTTCAGCATCACCATTCACTAGCTGATCCAAGGCTTGCCTCAATGCAACTGGAGCCATGTCGGCCAAACGATCATGCAGCTCACCTCCAGTCTCATGTCGACCAATCGGAGCATCCACCTGCAAGATAATATCGCCCGCATCGAGAGCCTTGACGACATGCATCACCGTAATGCCTGTATGGCTGTCCCCCGCATCAATGGCCGCTTGAATGCAGGCTGCACCACGGTATTTAGGCAATAGTGATGCATGCAGGTTGATACAGGCTACAGATGGAATATCGAGCAGAGCCTGCGATAGGATCTGGCCATAAGCCATCACTACGATCACATCCGGCTGCATCGCGCTTAGTGCTTCGAGAAATGTTTCCTCGCCGGCAGAATCAGGCTGCATCACAGAGATTCCATGACTCAGTGCCAGCTCTTTAATCGCAGGCGCAGTCAGCACTTGCTTACGTCCTACCGGTTTGTCGGGCTGAGTCACAAGCCCCACCAACTCATAAGAAGCCTCCACATCATTGAGCAAGGCTCGCACCGAGGGTAGCGCGATGTCACCTGTGCCCATGAAAACGATGCGAAGTTTAGCCATGGCTTTTCTTTAACCCTACGACTGCCAATTACCAAACCCCAAAATACAAAAAGCAACGATGGTAGAAATAATACCGCCACAGAGTCCAAACTTTTAAGCCCACGTCATCAGAAGCTCACTCCCTGCACCTGATTAACACCAAAATTCCACGTATAGCGATGATTGGCTTTGAACGTTTTATTACCGGTGACTGGGCTGATATGCTCTGCAGCAACTGCATACTTATATGCACCTGACCTCAGATAAACTTTACGATGAGCACCTGCGGGGACTTCGATAAATCGACTCTCTGGCCCGTCAACACCAACCACAATATCTCGTTCTGAATGATTGTGTATCGTCACCTGAGGTTTGAGCATGGCCTTACTCGGCGGCGGCTTCCTGAGGTCTGGATGTGTGTAAGAACAGGATGCCAGCACGAAGCCAAACCCAGCAAATGCAGCCAAGCCAAGGTAGTAGAATGGCCTCTGCACGACTGATCAGATTTTCTTAAGCTCAACTGAGCCACCACATTTGCGAAAGCTTAGAAGTACAGCGTATAACTGCGCCTTGCCTCGATCTCTTTGTATTTGGAGATAGGACGAAATCCCTCTGCCACCGCACTGTATTTATAGGTGCCGGCTTGAACGCGGATTGATTCGCTCGATCGTGCGGGCACGGTAATATCCCTGCGCCCACTCTCGCCAAGACGTTCTAGCCGCACCACAATCGGACGATAGAACTTATTGCTGAGCTTCAAGCGTGCTTCTTGACTCTTTCCAGTGGCAGCAACTGCAGGCGAAGAGCTTACGCTCGATCCGCCGGTGCCACATGAGCTGAGTAATAAACAACTGAGAGCCAGTGTAAAAAAAGCAATGGTAATAGATTTGTTTTTCATCACTTAGAAGCGCGGCACGCTGATGGTGTCTGTGTAGTGGGTTCCATATTCATTGATAATATCCTGTCTCGACATTCCCCCCTTCTGAGTCATCACCAATCCACGCTCTGAAAGCACGGTCATATTGATTTCAACACCTGCAAGTTGACCGCCCTCTATGGCCGCACCCCAGTTTTTGTCAATATTTGGGAAATTAGATGGCTTAGCATCGATCACATAAATACGATTACCCTTAATGGCAAATGCATGATATGGGCCAGCAGGGACCTGCTCTGGCGACTCATCTCCGATGGTGAAACGACTAATACCTACACCTGTTTGAACGAGAAATGTTATAGTAAATTCATAAATATTTTCGGCTATTACCGACTCAGCTTCCAAGCCCAGCTTATAATATGGTGTATTTACTGGATCGTCAGACGAAGGCTGCTGCACTCGATATTCTTTCTCTAAATCATCGACACCCAATAGGTTTTCAAACGTGTCATTTGGATCAACAAGGTGTCTGTAAAAAGTAAAAGTCGGAAAATCTCCTGTATCATTATCATCCGGATCTAGCTGGCTAGAAATAGGGTCCCAATACATCAACCTATAAGCCACAGCCGAAACATCACCTCCTTGGTCTGTGTTACCACCAATATCACCGCCATAGCGATCAGGGGCACTCGTAAAAAATATGAGCTGACATGAATTAGCAGTTGCCTTGCCTGCAGGCCCACTCAACGCAAGTGGCGCACCACTTGAAGGAGGGCTCAGTTTCGGCTCAACAGCTGCATACAACCACATGTTGTTACTCCCATCTGCACGAGCTACCATTGCTTCAAAATCTTGGGTGATGGCCTCAAGCGCCTCCTTGGCTTGCCGCCCTCCAAGCACCTTGTCTCGACTGCCTTTGTATCCGTCCATCGACACACCCGTCATGAAGGTCACCATGCCTAATAAAATAACCGTGACCGACATCGCGACCAAGAGCTCGAGCATGGTAAAGCCCTTAGCTGATGGGTGGGGAAATAAATGACTTTTCATGATTGGTGAGTGGTTGGGTAAAAAAGAAGAGAGTCCTTAGCGTATCACCGCCATGTTTTTGGTCGCAACTGGCTTACCAAGGGCGTCAGGGTCTGAGTCAGCATCACCACTGTCACTAACGCTGAAACTAGCGCTATTGATGTAAGACCACAGGGGTGGTTTGACCTCGTAAAATTGAGCTCTAAAGGCAAGCACTGGATCGACAAACTGGCTAAAATCACCCGTGTAAGAGGCTCCACCTGCATTGTAAACGTGCCATGGATTCGATGGAATCTCCAAACTCCCATCGGTGCTGTTCGTTCGCAATTGTAACAGTTTTACGTAGTAGACTTTGCCCTCGAGAACACCAGGGACCAGCTCTGCCTGAATTTTGCTATTGTCGACGGTATCATTCAATCTTCTCACAGAGGTTTGAATAACATAGTCGACTCCGGGGGTACCAGGGTTGCTCGCATTGTACGGATAAGGATTTAAGGTTCCATCCGTGCGCACACTATCCGGATCGCCACGATACTGGTATACCAGCACTGGGAAATTGCTATCTTCGTGAGTGAACCTGACCCAATAATACGTTTTCTCTATGGGGCTTGAGTAGACATCATCGTTTTTGATCGTCGTCAGCTCAAGCTCGAGAGCACTGGTGAGCCTGTCTGCCTCCTTGGCACTGAGAGATTTTTCAATTCCTTTGATTGCTGGCCCAAAGACCACCAGAAAAGAGGAAATCATTACTGCAACCATGCCCATCGCAATAGCAGTCTCGACAAGGGTGAAACCTGATTTTTTGTTAGCGTGCTTGTGAACTGCAACTTTCTTTTTCATAACAAGTGGAAGGATGTAAGATCTTAATTAAATACTTGGTCTGGGTGACGGAATACCGAGGTGCGTCCATTTCGCCAGATGACAAAACCTCCCACGTTTCTCTCACCCGCGCCACTAGCGGCAGTAGGCTCGGTCTGCCCTGGAGCCAGAGAACCTGCCCTGATGACAAAGCGTGGGACGTCGTTGCCGTCTGGTTCAGGTTGAGTGATGATACCTTGTGAATTAAACTCATAAGTGCGGCAATTTTGCACTGCGCCCCCCGGCAGATTTCCACTCGATTGAGTCGTATTCGGGGCGTCACCTCTGTTGCTCAAACTTACCGAATAAAAGACACCCTCGGGAAGCTTCACCCCTTTGGATGCTGTCACCCATTCGTCATCCGTAGTAACTTCTGTGTCTTTTGTATCCAAATACTGCACCACCATGTAGCGAAGATTACGTTCACGGTTGAGGCTATCAGTGCGGTTATCACAGTGCATCATGACCCTTGTGTTCGTCCCCTTCTCGATTGCGAGTGCTCTCGCCTGGGCAAAAACACCTTGAGCTATGGGAACCCCCGAGCTGACCCCGCTCGCTTTGCTAAAGTTTTTAATCCCAAAGGACCCGACAGTCATCAGAACTGCGATGAGCGAAATAACGACCAGCAGTTCGAGCAAGGAAAATCCATTGGCACGCATACGAGCTTGGCGAAATAGAGAATGGGTTCTCATGGTAATCATAGATTTAAGTTGGCCTTTGTTGATCTGCTTCAGACAAACAGCGCTCAAGCAGTGTTTATCAAATGCAATCACGAGAAAAGCTTCTTTTCAAATACTAGTAGCTCAAAAAAGCAGACACGACAAGCACTCAATGTAATTACATTGTCAAATAAGCCCACCTCAACCCATCTTTGAGCCAAAATGAGAGTTTTTTGTGCCATACCTATCACTTGGGTCGTTTACTACTTCCCTCATCGAGCTTCCCAGGAAGACGCTTCCGAGTCCAAAATCGAGTAACATCGACACCAAAGTAGCGCAGGCAAGCGATAAAGACTGCAGCAGCGGTGGCCTCGTCTAAGTTACCGACGAAGGGAATGTTGTCGGGAATGAGCTCGATGACTCCCCACGTCGGATTGAGGAGGTAAAGGCCAGATAAAAGGCCGGCAAGAGCAACAAAAAAACTTTTCACCCCTCCACCATAGCCACATCAGAGGAAGAGACAATAGCTGATAGGCCCCAGATTTCTATCTCTGAAGCCCTATCGAGACATCTTACTTCTTCGCGTTTTTCTTGGCTGCTTTCTTGGCTGCTTTCTTGGCTGTCTTCTTCGCTGCTTTTTTTGCCGCTTTTTTAGCGGGTATTTTTACCGCGCTGACGTCGATCAGATCTGAAGCCCCACTTGAGGCTTTCTTCTCCTCAAGCATCTCATCCTCAGCGACAATCTCCTCTTCACGGCCACCGGCACCGAGAATAAAGGCAAGATCATCCATCGCTAGACTGGTTGCGAAGCCCTCGTCTCCGAGAACGTTGGTAACAAGCTGTGTCTTCTGATGCTGAAGAATACGGATTTTCTCTTCCACAGTCTCACGGGTGAGCAAACGGTAAGCGATCACCTTGTTTTTTTGTCCAATTCGGTGAGTACGGTCAATGGCCTGATTTTCAACCGCAGGGTTCCACCATGGATCGTAAAGAATTACATAAGATGCCGATGTGAGGTTAAGACCTGCACCGCCCGCTTTCAGGGAGAGCATAAATACCGATGGATCTTTGGTAGTCTGGAAGCTTTCGATGACGCCCTTGCGGTCCTTAGTCTGGCCAGTCAGGTAATGGAATGGTCGGCTCTCCACCTCAAGGCGCGCCTTGATGATATCGAGCATGGACACAAACTGGGAGAAGACGAGCACCTTGTGACCTTCTTCACGGAGTTGATCGAGCAAGTAAAACAGAGCATTCATCTTGGCACTCTCTTCCTTGAGGAATTTAGGGTCGATCAAACCAGGGTGACAACAAATCTGACGCAAACGCATCAAGCCTTGAAGAATAGCGAAGGAATTCTTCTTCACGGCTTCATCTGAATCGAAGCCCAACAGTGCTTTCTGAATACGCTTGAGCTCAGCTTTATACATCTCTGACTGAACCGTCTCCATTTCGGCAAAGACTTCCTCCTCGGTACGTGGTGGTAGGTCCTTCGCAACCTGTAGCTTGGTCCGGCGAAGCAGGAATGGTCTTAGACGCGAAGCGAGTCGGCTCTGTGCACTTGGGTCCTTGCGCTTGTCGAAGCGTTTCTTGAAGTAAGCACGGCTACCAAGAACACCGGGCATTGCAAAAGCCATTAAGGACCACATATCCATCAGTCGGTTCTCAATCGGAGTACCTGTCAGCACTAAGCGGTTCTTTGAGTTGAGATCACGAGCTGCTTTCGCAGCCTTGGAGTCGGGGTTCTTGATTTGTTGACCTTCGTCCAGAATAGTGGTTAGCCACTTCACCTTCGCTAACTCTTCACCGCAGAGGCGAAGCTGGGCGTAGTTGAGCACGAAAATATCGACCTCAGTTTCGAGTAGCTTCAAGTCGAGATCATCGCGCGTGCGTAGAATTTTGACTCTGAGCTCAGGCGCAAACTTTTCAGTTTCAGCATGCCAGACATCGATAACGGACTTCGGACAAACAACAAGTGATGGAGCTACTTTGTCCATGCCGCCCTTGTCCTTGGCCTCCTCTTCACGGAGCCACAACAAGTAGGTGATCGATTGGATCGTTTTACCCAGTCCCATGTCATCGGCAAGCAGACCTCCAAATCGGTTGGTAGCCAGATAAGCGAGGAAGTGGAAACCCTCCACCTGGTAGGGTCGAAGTGTTGCTTGTAGCCCCTCGGGAACCTCAGGCTGAACCTCAATTTGAATTTCGCGGGCGCGGTCCTTGATGCGCTTCCACGCCTTAGGATCAAATACTTCAGCTGCTTTCGGATCAGCTAATTGAAGAGCATGCATGCGATGCGTCTCCCCCGTCAAATCAAACGGATCAAGGCCCAATCGGGTAACCGCATCACGCTGATCGGCATCAAGCTTAATCTCTAGTCGCATCCAGCCGCCATCGTCCATGCGTACATAACCACCACGAGCCGCAACCAACGAACGGATTTGAGCATTACTGAGGGTGACACCTTCGACATCAATAACAATGCGCAGGTCAAACCAGTCGATCTCTTGATTGACAACCTCGAAGCGGATAGCCGCTGTCACAGGGTCGGCAAGCAGCGTCTGCAATTTTCCATCCATTTCAGAAACGAGGGACTCAGGCAAGGCCTTGGCCCACTCGGCAAATTTTTCTGGAAACTGCTTAGTGATTCTGGATTTGAAGGCATCCAGCTTCTCGTCATAGGTCAGTCCCATTTGCGCCAACAAGCTTGGCACTGGGTACAGCTCTTCTCGAGCGAAACGGAGCAGTTGCTTACCCTTAACCGGCTTTTGCTCGACAAGTTCCCACTCGTCTTTGATGCGTTTTTCCTCGCGCCTCTCTTTTTTCTCAAGAGCTCGGACATCAATAACGAGGTGCTCAGTCTCAGCAGCAGTCAATCCTTGCTCCAGCTTCATCTTGAAGCGTGGATACAGATCGAGATCGGTCACTCGCTTGCGCAGTGACTTGGGCAAGCTAGATCCAATTTTTCTTAGAAATTCAACACCCTCAAGGCTGTCTATGACATCTTTGGGTATATGATAACGAGGCTGGATATCAGTCTCACTGAGCCAACGAGGCGGACCAGGGAATACAGTTTCATCAGACTGGTAGAGAACCTCACGACCAGGCAGCAAACGAACTGAGTGAGTCACATGCTCACCTTCCGATGTGACTAGCTGGAGCGCAAATGATGAGGGCATGTATGGATCGTCTTCACAAATCCAGCGCAAAGGTTTGTCAACTACTTTGAACTCACGTTCATCTAAATTGACCACATAGCCTGTAAGGGCTGGCTGCCTGAATATGCGATTCATAAACTGGCACGAGGTCTCTTGATCAAGATCAATACGCGCATCACCCTCGCTCTGATAGAATCCTAGAAAATGGTCCCAAATCAATTGACTAGGGGCATCCATACGCAATGCCGCATCAGCGAAGAGTGCTACAAAGCGGTCTATGTCGGCTTTCTCACGCAGTGGAAGCCACTCACCTTGTTGATCTCCCTCGCGAAACTCAACGCGAGCCTCGTTAATGGTTGAGAGCAGACGGAAAGAAGCATAGACTGGCTTGTCCATTGGGGGCCGTTCGTTGACGCTCTCGATGCGGTCATACCATGCAGCAACCTCACGCTCGCGCTCCCACTCATGCATCTTCTTCTGAACCGCCTCGAGGTCAGTAATTGCATTGAGAAACTCTGCATAGGGCAGCTTCTTCTTGTAGAACGCATAGGCTATGTAGTTCCAAAATTCAAGAATGTCGCCGGGCGGCATTGGCCACAACTCAAGAGGGTCATAGCTAACAATATCCCAACGAGGGTTCAAACGGACCAGGTCGTGATCGTGAATCTCCCCTTCAATAACATAGCGCCGATATCGTTTTTCGAGCTTATTGACGAAATCAGCCTCTTTATCATCAAGTTCTCTATCAAGCTTCTCTTCGATGACATCAATGATGGGCGTATCGTCGAACTCATTCGGGCTCTCCGGTAAATCCTCACCGCGATGCATGCGCTCCATCATAGTGGCATACATGCATGCACCTGCTACAACCTCATCTTCAGCCGTGCAGCTGCCAAACCAGCGGTTTCCTTGCAGGCGGAGACTCGTCCGAAATATACCGGTGGAGTCCTCTACCCTGCCTTGGATGAAAAGATGGTTTCCAAAAATCTGAGTGACGGCACCGTCATCTTGTAACGCCTCGCCTCGATCGCGTGACTTTTCTGGAAAACTATTAAGAAAATTGAGTGTTGCTCTATCTGGATTCATTCCGATGTAACCTTTTTAAAATAGGACTATGTAAGGGGTTATTGATATGTCGTTACCCTCAGCGGAAATCCCCTTGCAGACAACTAACAAAATTAAATTTTAGGTCCAAAAACTTAGAGCGCGATAACTTCAGGCATTTTACCTAGTAAAAATCTGCCAAGCACTTGGGGGGGATAGTTTATAACTGGTTTTTGACTATGCGCAATAAAAAGCGTCATCGAAATGCACATTATATTAGTGCCCCCAATAATCTCGGCGAACAAGCAGCTAATTATACACTTCCCAGTTGAACCCAAATATCATCCAAACGCTCAATTCTAATGAGTTTGATCCGTTAACCATCGCAAATACCCAGACGAACCATCCGCAACTGGTAGAGCGAGAATTTCTGGTTCATCATGAGGATGAAGGCTGGCCAGTTCGCGGCCAAGCCGACGAAAAGCACCGCGACTGGTCTTAATAACGAGCAAAAACTCCTGCTCGTGGCAGAGCTCGCCTTCCCAGCAATAGACAGACTCCATCGCAGGCATGATATTAATGCACGCTGCGTATTGCCTTTCCACCAAATGTGTGCCAATCTGTCGCGCCTTCTCCCTGTCAGGGAAGCTACACAATACTACCAACGCTTCAGTCATTGAATAGAACGTATGGCATTCCAGCATTTTCTGCAACGAAATCTCGCCCATCATGAAATCCGGCTTCCTCGACAAACTCATTACTCGACTTGATCAAGTTGAGCCTGAGGAAGTGCAACGGCTGATCATGCGCCTTGTCAGAGAAAAGGGCTTTCTCGAAAGTGTATTCGAAGCACTCCAAGAAGGGGTAATGATCCTCGATCCAGATGGCCAAATCACATATGTAAACAAGGCGTGCCATCGCATCTTTGGCATCGATCCCGACACAAGTATCGGCCAGGCACTGTCTGCGACAGTCCGTGGTTTTGATTGGGATAAACTCGCTGACCCCGGTCGTGTTGTCAGCCGCGATATGGAAATCCTCTATCCGGAGCAGCGCTATTTGAATTTTTACCTCTCACCGATTCAAGGTGAGGTCGAGAAAGCCGAGCACATGCTGGGTTATGTCTTGCTGGTGCGAGACATCACGCAATCGCGCCAAAAAGCTGAGGAAAATGTTGAAAGCGAAAAACTCAACGCCCTCACCTTATTGGCTGCTGGTGTTGCTCACGAAATTGGCAATCCACTCAATGCTCTTGATATTCATCTGCAATTACTTGAGCGAAAAATCAAAAAACTCTCCGGCGAGCAGCAGCAAGATCTAACGCAACACCTCGAGACAGCCCAAGGTGAAATTCGCCGGCTAGACACCATTCTTAAGCAATTCCTTCAGGCCATTCGCCCCACCCAGCCAGAGCGGGAATCACTTCAAATCCACGATTTATTGCGTGATACACTCAGTCTTATAGAGCCCGAACTCGAAGAGCGTAACGTCAAGGTCAGTCTAGATCTATGCTCGAGCGCACCATTGTTACCACTTGATGGCGGCCAAATTAAACAGGCGCTCTACAACTTACTTAAAAACGCCTTTCAGTCGCTACCTGCCACGGGCGGCCTGATCGATATTTCATCTCATGTGACTGACTACGAGCTCACACTCACCATTCGCGATCACGGGTCGGGCATTCCGCCCGAAATCATGGGATCCCTTTTCGAACCATACCAAAGCACTAAAAAATCAGGGTCTGGCCTGGGGCTGCTAATCGTCCGACGCATCGTGCGCGAACATGGTGGCGAAATCGAAATCGAGAGCACTACAGGCGAGGGTACCACCGTGAACATTTCCATCCCTCGTAAAGATCGCAACATCAGACTTCTTGACAACAAGCATGAGACCTCGGTCATCGACGTCGAATCATCTACCGACTCAAAATAGCATGAACATGGCAACCCTACTTATCGTTGACGACGAAAAATCAACACGCGACGGTCTGCGAATGGCCCTTGAGGATGAATTCGACTGCTACCTTGCCTCAAGCATCAAAGAGGCTATGTCGATCCTTAAAAGCGAACCCATCGACCTGCTACTCACCGACCTCAGACTTGCTGGTGACAGCGGCATGGATCTACTAGATCAGGCGATATCACTGCCGCAGCCACCAGTCGCAGTCATGATGACTGCCTACGGCTCGGTTGATACAGCCGTAGAGGCAATGCGCCGCGGAGCGTGGAACTTTGTCACCAAGCCTCTAAATCTTAACGAGGTCGAGCTACTCTTAAAAAGAGCATTGCGCAGCAGATCTCTAGAAAAAGACAAGGCCCGCCTAGAGCACGAAGTCCAAGAGCTGCGAGAAAAGGCAGGCAGCAGTAAGCATGGCCTAGAAAGCTTGATCGGCAAATCGGCTGCAATGCAAAAAGTGAGTGATCTTGTTACCCAGGTTGCCCCAACTAGGGCCACCATACTCATCGAAGGTGAGAGCGGCACTGGCAAAGAGCTGGTCGCACATGCCATTCATCAATTGAGTGGTAGACCAATGGAGAGAATGCTTGTTGTGAACTGCGCAGCGCTATCACCTCAGCTTCTTGAGAGCGAGCTGTTCGGCCACGAGAAAGGTGCTTTTACAGGAGCGTCACAACGTAGAATCGGCCGTTTCGAACAAGCCAACGGCGGCACCATCTTCCTCGATGAAATTGGTGAGATCGACCAAGCCACTCAGGTCAAACTACTACGTGTGCTTAGCGAGCGAACCATCGAGCGCGTCGGGTCCAACAAGCCGATCAAGGTTGATGTCCGAGTCATCACTGCGACCAATAAGAATTTAAGAGAGCTTGTCAGCAAAGGGGAGTTTCGTGAGGATTTATTTTTTCGCCTCAATGTGGTTCGAATTTTGATGCCTACACTTTGTGAACGAGCGGAAGATGTCGTTATTTTAGCACAAGCATTCTTACGAGAATTCTCAGCAGAGAACAATAAAGAGCTCAAACCACTGAGTGATGACGCACTTACCGTCCTCCGCTCTTACACTTGGCCGGGTAATGTCCGTGAGCTGAGGACAGCCATTGAGCACGGCGTGGTAATGAGTAATGAGGATACCATTGACACTCAGCATCTCCCCTACTTTTTAAATAGTATCGAGCACGCACCTATCATCAATGGTACTCAGACGCCTGCCCCAGAGGAGCAACAGCGGCAAATCCCGCTTGCGTTGCAGGATGAATTCAACTTGCATGTATTGGAATTACTCACAATTCGACGCGCACTAGAACAAACGGAGAATAACCGCACCGAAGCTGCACGCCTACTGGGAATCAGCAGGCGGACCCTACAAAGAAAACTTAAAGACATAGAAAGCGCACCTGAGGCACGATGATATCTACCATCAAAAATAAAATATCAGCAGATACTGCGGACATCATACGCCGCACCATCTTTTTTGTGTTACTTCTCGGCTTTGCCATTATCGCTGTATTTTTCACCTTTCGAGGCCTGTCCTCCCCCCGGGGAATGGAGCAGGCACAAGTGGCTAGAGAAATCGCTCGCGGGAATGGATTTTCGACCAAGGTGATTCGCCCTATAGCAGTCTGGCAAATGGAAGAAAAAAGTCAGCACAAAGAGCGTGTTGCCAGCTTCCAAAAATTCCCTGAAACCTACCACGCACCAATCAATCCAGTCGTTTACGCGGCAGTACTTAAAGCCGTAGATGGGGGCAACCAAGCGCGCTGGAAAATGCCGCTAAAATCAAACATCTACCAGCTCGATCGAGTTATTGCGGGGGTCTGCGTCATCTTTTTCATCCTTGCCATCGGGGTCAATTACCTTCTGATATCGCGAATATTTGATACCACCATCGCTTCCGTCGTAGCTATTCTCATGCTTTTCTGTGAGCTAATGTGGAAATTCTCCCAGTCTGGAATGCCCCAAATGCTCATGCTGTTGTTATTCTCATGTGCGATGTTCTTTTTGTGGCTCAGCATAGAAAATGCGTCGGAAAACAAATCCGCAATCGTTCCTGTTATAGTCACCGGCTTATTCATGTGCCTGCTCGTCCTCACCCACTGGATTACAATCTGGATGTATTTTGGTTTTGTCATTTTTGCAGCCATCTACTTCAAACCCAGAGGCATCCTAGCAGCGGCTCTGATAGGCATGTTAGCTGTATTGGTTTTGCCTGTCGTCTACATCATTTATAGCAGCCCCACGGGAAGCCTATTTGGCACAGCTTATTACGCGATTCACGATGGTCTCGGCTCATCCCAAGATGATATTCTGCGCTCTCTATCACCCGCTGATCACGAGCTAGGGCTAAAAAGCTTACTCATCAACATCATGGCCACCACCTTAGGCCAAATTTCCAATTTGCATGCCAACTTTGGAGCCATCCTAGCTGCTCCATTATTCTTTATTGCATTACTTCACCCATTCAAACGTCAGGCACTTGGAATGCTACGTTGGCCGCTCTTACTCATGTGGGTTTTAGCTGGTATCGGCATGTCTGTCTACGGCTTGAAAGATGAAAGCCTCGACTCAAATCAAATCCACATCCTCTTCGCTCCTCTCATGGCGGCCTATGGACTCGCCATGGTCTCCATTCTGTGGGCACGGCTCGGAATTGCTCAACGCATTGATTCACTGCGTCACGCACACCTGATCGTTATCGTCGTCATCAGTGCTGGCCCCATGTTGTTGTCCATCCCTCAGGATGTAAAACTTGGTCTGCGCGCTGATGGCATTGGCGGCTTCCCTCATTGGCCACCTTACTACCCAAAAGCAATTAATCACACCATCGCGAAAAACACTACATCGAAGGATGTAATCATCTCAGATGTACCTTGGGCAGTAGCCTGGTATGCAGACCGTATCAGTGTCTGGCTTCCTCAAAACCTAGAGCAAATCGAAACCATTGAAGCTCTCGCTATCGAGCAACATACCCCTGTCAGCGGCATTCTCATTACTCCCTATTCTTTCAATAGTGCCAGTATCATGTCAATTGCCACGCCCAAAGCCAGCTATGGTGAACTATATCCCCTGGTATTTAACATTTGGGGGCGAATGGCGCTTGCCAAACCCTTCATAGATACTCATGAAGCTTTTAAGCCACTTTCTCGTCGTTATCCACATGATCATGCCTTGATAAGCTACGGCCTTATGAATTACTATTCTAAGCGCCCAGTCACCTATTCAATTGATTAAGTTCATACCATGCCACCCAACAAACAAAGCAAAGAGAAAAAGGTCCAAGACAAGTCCCCAAGCTTCGAGGACGCTCTCGAAGAGCTAGAAGCGATGGTCGAAACCATGGAATCAGGACAATTACCTCTAGAAAAACTCATTTCTAGCTACGAGCGTGGCGCGGAACTCATCAGCCACTGTGAATCAGTTTTGGGTAATGCACGGAAACGACTTGATCTTATCACGCTTAAGCCCAAGTCTTCTGCAAGCAAAACTACAACAGATTCAACAGACAATTCTAACCCAGAGGACGCTCAAGAGGGCACCTCACCCTCACCCGATCATAATGACGACGAAATCAGGCTCTTCTGAGCTACCACAGCTTCTCTCCAAAATCAAAGGACCCGAGGATGTCAAGGCGTTGCCTGACGATCAGCTCGAGGATCTGTGTGACGAAATTAGGCACACGCTCATCCATTCACTTGCGCGCACGGGGGGGCATCTAGGCCCTAATCTCGGAGTGGTTGAACTCACCGTAGCTCTGCACCGTGTATTCGATAGCCCCGAAGACAAATTCCTCTTTGATGTATCTCACCAAGGCTATGTGCACAAAATGCTGACTGGCCGTGCTGAGAATATCCACACCATTCGAACTCCCGGAGGTCTCAATGGTTTTCTGCTACGCACAGAATCAGAGCACGACTGTTACGGCGCGGGACATGCGGGCACCGCTCTATCAGCCGCTCTTGGCATGGCATCGGCTCGCGACCTCAAAGAGGAGGATAGCCATGTTGTTGCCGTCGCTGGAGATGCTGCCTTCACATGCGGACCCACTCTCGAAGCCCTCAACAACATCGAGCACACCACCAAGCGATTGATTGTTGTTCTCAACGATAACGAGTGGTCCATAGATCGAAATGTGGGAGCACTGGCGAAGTATTTCAACGCCTTACAAACCCACCCAATGTTCTCCTCTGTCCGTCACAAGGCTTCTGAGTTTGTTGGAAAAATTGGTGGTGATACGGTTCGTAAATTTGCGCACAAAGTTGAGCGCAACACCAAAAACCTTTTGGTCCCTAACGTGCTGTTTGAGAAATTTGGACTCCACTACTATGGCCCGATCGATGGACATGACCTGCCTCTTTTGATTCGCACCTTTGAACATCTCAAAACACAGGACCAACCCGTCATCCTGCACATCATCACCGAGAAAGGTCGCGGCTATAAACCCGCGCTCGAAAATCCTGGGAAATTCCACGGCCTTGGTACGTACAAGATTGAGGATGGCTCCACAGCAGCTGCTGACAACCCAACCTACTCAGAACTCTATGGCCGAGCGGTCACAGATTTCGCTAAAAAAGACAAATCAATTACCGCCATCACTGCAGCCATGCCGGGCGGTACCAAGCTAGAGATTTTCAAAAATGAAATTCCGGAACGTTACTTTGATGTAGGTATTGCTGAAGAGCACGCTGCTCTATTCGCTTGCGGCCATGCTACCAAAGGACTCAGGCCTTTCCTCACCATCTACTCCACCTTCATGCAGCGCGCTATCGATATGATCATTCATGATATCGCCTTGCAGAACCTCCCTGTCAGGATGTGTATGGACCGAGGAGGTCTCTCCGGTGATGATGGCCCTACCCACCACGGTCTATTCGATATTGCTTATCTGCGAGCCATTCCTGGCCTCATTCACATGCAAGCCAAGGACGAGGATGAGTTTATCGATATGCTCTGGACCATGGCTAACTACGATGATGGTCCAACCGCCATCCGCTACCCGAGAGGTGGCGGTATCGGGGTCACACCAAAATCAGAGCCCGTTCTTCTGGAAATCGGCAAAGGAGAAGTTCTTCAGGACGGGAATGATGTTGCCATCATTAGCCTCGGCCACATGTATGAAGTTGCCCTTGAGGCTAAAGAGAAAATGGAAGCCCAAGGTCACTCAGTGGCTCTAATCAATCCACGTTTTATCAAGCCTCTCGATGCCAATCTCATTCGCACCTATGCCGAGAAGTGCAAGGTAGTGATCACCATGGAGGATCACGTACTACACAATGGCTTTGGCGCAAGCGTGATCGAGCTTCTGAACGATTCAGATATCCACACCCCTGTCGAGCGCATCGGCTGGCCGGATGAGTTTGTCGAGCACGGCAAGGTGGACCAACTTCGTGAACAACACGGCATGACTGCAGACAATGCGGTCAACTTAGTCACAAAACATTTGGAGCTTACTTCCTAGAGAGCTCCCAAAATGAATGCTATTTTGAGATCAGCTCAAGCTCTTCCTAGGCAAGAATATCTTTAACCACTCTCGCTGGGTTAACGCCAGTCAAACGGTTGTCGAGTCCCTGGAACTTGAATGACATGCGCTCGTGGTTAATTCCGAGCTGGTGCAGGATGGTTGCTTGAAGATCTCGCACATGCACGGCTTGGTCAGGTGTTGTAATATTGAACGACAACTCGTCGGTTTCACCGTAGGTCATACCTCCCTTGACACCACCACCAGCCATCCAGATGGAGAAGCATTTTGGGTGGTGATCACGTCCGTAGTTGGTCTCTGACAAGGCGCCTTGGCTGTAAACCGTGCGGCCAAACTCACCACCCCAGATCACTAAGGTGTCATCGAGCATACCACGCTGCTTCAAGTCTTGGATCAAGGCGTAGGCTCCTTGGTCAATATCCTTACATTGCTGCGGAAGATCACGCATCATGCCACCATGCTGGTCCCAGCCACGGTGGAAGATCTGGACAAAGCGCGTGCCACGCTCGACCAAACGGCGGGCCATCAGACAAGAGTTGGCAAAGGAGCCACGCTTCTTGGCTTCAGCACCGTACAGGTCAAAGGTGTGCTCAGACTCGCTATCGAGATCGGTGAGTTCAGGCACGCTGGCCTGCATTCGGAATGCCATCTCATACTGCTGAATACGGGTCTGAATTTCAGGATCTCCGACACGCTCATAGGATTTCTGGTTCAGATGGTTGAGCCCATCCAGCATCGAGCGCCGCACTTCACGGGAAATGCCGGGTGAGTTCTTCAAGTAAAGCACAGGATCCCCTTTACCGCGCAACGCCACCCCAGCATGTTTTCCAGGCAGAAAACCACTACCCCAGAGGCCTGATGAAATCGCCTGCACATTGGCAGTTGGGCTAGTGTGTTGGGCATGAAGAACAACAAAGGTCGGCAAATCCTGATTCATGCTTCCCAGACCGTAGGAGAGCCATGAGCCCATCGATGCCTTGCCACGTATCATCGAACCGGTGTAGATCAGCTGGTTGGCAGGCTCATGGTTGATAGCCTCGGTGTGCATAGACTTGATGACACAAATGTCATCCGCCATTTTGGCCGTGTAGGGGAGTAACTCACTCACCCATGTTCCAGACTCCCCGTGCTGGTTAAATTTAAAACGAGAGGGTGCCACGGGGAACCCCTTCTGGCCTGCGGTCATGGTGGTCAGGCGCACACCGGACTTCTTGAGGAAATCCGAGATGTCCTCCTTGTAGCGCTTCTCTAGCTCAGGCTTGTAATCAAAGGTTTCCAACTGACTTGGGGCCCCGATCATCGACATGTAGATCACCCGCTTTGCCTTGGGAGCGAAGTGGGGTGCCTTCATGCCACCCACGACGCCGTGATCACTGGCCCCGAGAAGCTCCTCGGGCAACAAGGAGGCAAGTGCTGCTGCACCCAGGCCCGTGACGTTTTTACGGAAAAACTGACGGCGGTTGACAATGCCGTTGAGGTCAAAAAGATCATTCATGTTAGTTATTTGGTGAGTGTTTCGTCGAGGTTGAGAATCTGGGAAGCAATGACGGTCCATGCCGCCAGCTCCGGAGCTGGCAATGATTTCTCTGCTGGCTTTTCGCCTACGTCAATGAGCTTGGCTGCCTCTTCAGGCGCCGCCTTAAACTGTTCAAAGATCTGCTCCAGGGTCTCCATAGCGAGCTCTTTCTCGCTGGTGTCGAGCTCCCGTGACATAAGTCGCAGGGTAATGTAGTCCATGCGCTTGGATGTCTCACTTTCTGCCTTGAGAGCATTTTCTGCCAGTGCCCTGACCGCCTCGACAAACTGCACATCGTTCATCGTGACAAAGGCAGCCAGAGGTGTGTTGGTCAGCTCCCGGCGCACACAGAATGTCTCCCGCGGCGGTGCATTAAGCAACTCCATGGATGGTGGTGGTGCCGTGCGCTTCCAGATCGTGTAAATAGATCTCCGGTAAAGATTGTCTCCAGAGTCAGGTTTGTAGAGCCTAGTATCGGATTGTTTCATCGCCACCGCTTCCCATATTCCCTCCGGCTGATAGGGCCTCGCTGGCGCCCCGCCAACCCCTTTGACAAGAAGGCCGGATGTCGTGAGCACCATGTCGCGCAACTGCTCGCCGTGCATACGGAAACGTGGAGCACGGGAAAGGTAGAAATTACCTGGATCCGCTTGCAGCTTCTCTTCACTGATCACCGCGGACTGGCGATAGGTTGACGAGGTCATTATCAAACGCAACATGTGCTGTAAGTCCCAACCGCTGGCAACAAACTCAGTTGCCAACCAATCAAGCAGCTCGGGATGGCTCGGGCGTGCGCCCATGATGCCAAAGTCTTCTGTGGTCTCCACAATACCTCGACCGAAGAGGTAATGCCAATGGCGGTTGATCGTTACCCGGGCGGTGAGTGGGTTTTCCGCTTTCATTAGCCACTTGGCCAAATCCAACCGGTTGTTGGTTGGCTCAAGCTTCTCGCCAGCAATCACTGCGGGCACTCCCGGGAATACTTTCTCCAGCTTGGAAGCGTAATCGCCGCGATCCAGAATATGGGCAAAGGCTTTGCTTTTTGGATTATCGTCCATGATGAGGGTATGAGCCCCCCGCCCTTCGATCGCCTGCTTCTCCTTGAAGAGTTGCGCGATTTTTTGCTGCTCAGGTGTTGGCTTAGCAGGTTGCTGGATGTCAAACTGCTGC
>Ga0206131_10001227_pt1 | contig 33367 bp, 49 predicted proteins | sample Helgoland_Spring_FD_148636 | JGI IMG/M metagenome (GOLD analysis project Ga0206131, IMG submission 148636) | Pelagic subsurface seawater microbial communities from Kabeltonne, Helgoland, North Sea - Helgoland_Spring_Bloom_20160517_1 | ecosystem: Environmental > Aquatic > Marine > Epipelagic ... | reverse complement strand
CAATGAGTAGCTATTCTTACTACATCAACACCCATACCAATTGCTGGTTGGATATCCTTATTTATTGTTGCAATCCCTGGTATTACATGAACACCTAATTTGCTGTTAGTTAAATATTTTTTAGCTGTTTCTATTATTTCTTTATCTGTATGGGTAGCTTTACCTATTAACAATGAAGAAGCACCTAAACCATTTCCATGACCTACTTCAACAACAGGTATATTTGTTTTATTTGCAAATTTACAATATTTTTTAATACTATTTAAACTTATAGTATGTTTTACACTGTGATTTCCATCTCTAAGAGAAGAATCTGTTATAATAATATTATTCATTTTTTAAATGTTTTGTTATTTCAATTGCAGCACAGTTTATTATATCTAAGTTACCAGCATACTCAGGTAAATAATCACCTGATCCTTTTACTTTAATACTTAAAACTAAAATATCATCATTAATTACAGGAGGCATTACTAATTCGTAATATGGAATATATGTTTGTAATTTTTTTATAGTTTCATAAATGTCTTTAACCAAAGGAGAAAAATTAATATTATTTGCTTTTACAAACATAGTGGTTTGCATATCAACTTGTGGTTCAGCTGGGTTAAGATTTAATATTACTTTACATTCTTTACAATTTGTAAATTCTTTAATTGCTTTTTCTGTGGTATTAATATAATTATCAATATTAATTCTCGTTGCCATCCCAGCACTATCAGAAGCAATTTGGGATACTACTTCAATATAATCTAGATTAGAACAATGTTTAGATATTATATTTAATAATGGGGTTGATGCCTGTCCTCCACAAGTAATCATATTAACATTCCCATTATTTTGTATTATTTTGGGATTAATATTAGGGACACATAAATCTCCTACTTTAGCTGGTGTTAAATCTATTACTTTAATTTCTTGTTTAGCAAATATTTTAGAGTGTTTTTTTGCATCTTCAGCACTGGTGCAATCATAAACTACATCACAACATTTAGGGTTATCAATAAAATATTGAATGCCTTTATCTGTTACATTTATGTTTAATTCTTGAGCTAGTTTAATACCATTAGACTCCATTCTCCTACCTGCAAATATTGTAGGGGTAATAAAGTCTGTTTTTATTAATTTTAATAATAAATCAGTACCTATATTGCCTGTCCCAATTATTCCTGCTTTTATCATCTTTGTATTTGATTTGATTTTTTACTTATTTCTACCCTCATTTCTTTTTCTAATATATTTATAGAAACAAGAGGTGACATTTCTTCTATAGGGGGTGCTAAGATACTTCCATCTGCTTTAGGTACACCTTTTACTTTAGGTAAAAAGCCTTGATGGGGATCCATAAATACCTCTAATATAGAAGGACCCTTATGGTTTAAAAAACTATTAAGAGAATTATCAACATCATTCCATTCTTCTAATTTATAATATTCATAACCCAAAGCCGGAAACAGTTTACTAAAATTAGGTAAACCAATACCTGTATTTTTATCTACACTAACATGTTTACTATTAAATAACATTTTTTGAGTGTGTTTAATCATTAAATACCCATCATTATTAAATATAATAACTTTAACATTTAACCCATTTTCTATAACAGTATGTAATTCTTGAAGGTTCATCATAATACCTCCATCACAATTAAGACATAATACATCTTTATTGGGACAAGCTGTTGCTGCTCCTACTGCTCCTGCTATACCATACCCCATTTCTCCTAACCCTAATGAAGTAAACATTTTTTGGTTAGGCTTTAATTTTATAGCTTGATGGCCACTTAATAAAGCAGTACCCATGTCTGTAACTATAATATGATCATCTTTTAAATGATTAGATAGTTTATCTATAAATTGATATGAGTTAATATAATTATCTTTATGCTCATGCTCTTTACTAATTAAAGGATAATTTATTTTTTTATCTTGACAATATTTTAACCATTCGTTTTCTATTGGTTTAATATCGTTAATTTTATCTAACAATTGATCTAAAATAATACTAACATTTTCTTTTATATGTAAATCAATATATTTTTTAGGTGCTTGTAATTCATCAATATCAACACATATAATTTTACCCCCACGTACAAATTCATTCCAATCATATCCAGTTTGTGGTAAAGCTAATCTACTGCCTAATACTATTAATAAATCACAATTTTGAACTATATAATTAGCTCCTCTTTGTCCATATAAACCAAATCTACCAAAAAAGTTTGGATTATTACTTTCTACTAAATCAATTCCTGACCAAGTTAAAGTTGTAGGTATGTTTGTTTTATTAATAAATTTATTAAATTTATCTTTAGAATTTGATAATCTAACACCATTTCCACCTAAAATTAAGGGGCACTTAGATTCGTTTAGGGCATTAATTAAAAACTTAGAATAATCAATTTGGTTATTATTTAAAGAATGTGGTTTACTCCATAATTGTTTTTTTACTAATTTAGATTGAATATCAAAAGGTATATCTAACCAAGTTGGACCTTTTCTATCTTCCATAGTAATATCAAAACATTTTTCTAACTCTAATTGAATATGATTTTCATCCATTAAACAACAAGAATATTTAGTAATATCTTTAACCATTTTTGATACATTAAATCCTTGGGTACCATACATTCTTAAAGATTTATGTTCTTTAATATGAAATGAAGATTCATTACCTGAAATTACAAACCCAGGAATTGAATCCGCCCAATTACTAACCACACCAGTTATAGCATTTGAGGCTCCCGCCCCCGCAGTTACTATAGAAGCTGATAATTTACCTGAGGCTCTATAATGAGCTCCCATTGCCATAATTGCTGCTTGTTCATGATGTGTGTTAATAATTTTAGTGTATCCTAAGTTATTTATTGAATCAAATATATGGGAATTTGCAGAACCTATAATACCAAAAACAGTTTTAATTTCTTTTTCCTTTAAAAAATCAGCTATTATGTCACTTACTTTTACCATATAAAATTTTCTTTTAAAGAATTTACAATTTTAGGTAATTCCTCAGCAAATGCTTTTTTAGGGTACCATCCTAATTTTCTTAATTTATCATCGTTTAAAGCATATCTTACATCTTGACCTTGTCTTGAATAAGATAAATCTAAATATGTATTTATTTCTTCTGATATTGGGTCTATATTATGGTATGATTTGATAATTTGTTTAACTGTGTCTAGATTACTTTGTTCAAAACCACCACAAATATTATATATTTCATTTTTAACATTACTATTAATAATGGTTAATACTGCTTCTGCTGTATCGTTAGCATGTAACCAATTCCTAATTGGTTTTCCACCATTATGTAAAGGGATAGGTTTATTTAAACCTAAATATTTTATAGATTTTGGAATTAATTTTTCTACATATTGACCAATACCATAATTGTTTGTAGGTCTTAATATAACATAAGGGATTGAATATGTTCTCCCCCAAGCCATAATTAATTGATCAGCTGCTGCTTTAGTTGCTGAATAAGGATTTGATGGTTTTAATATATCAGTTTCAATATGTTCTCCTTCTGTTATATCTCCATAAACTTCATCTGTAGAGAAATGTAGTAAGGTTGGTAATTGGGAACTTTCAGCTCTATAATTTTTTATTAATTCTAATATATTATGTACACCATTTATATTTGAAGTTAAAAAATCGTTACTTTTAACAATTGAATTACCAACATGAGTTTCTGCTGCAGTATTAATAATATAATCACATTCATATAAAAACTCAATATCATTAATATCTTTATCTTCAAATACAAAATTATCATAACCATAAAATTCGTCTAATAAATGTTTATTGGCGGCATAAGTACATTTATCAATACCTCGTACATGCCATCCTTTGTTTAAACAAGAACGAGTAACATGATATCCAATAAATCCTAAACAACCCGTTATATAAACTACTTTTTTCATATTAATTATCTATATTTATCCAACTTGGTGGATAGTAATTACCATTAATCCAAGAAGATTGATGGTCTTGTTTTAACCAATTAGTGGGACATATTATTTTTTTATTTTTATTTTTACTCAAATAAGCACCCCACCATGAATAAGAGCTGTTACAAGTAATATGATGATCACATAAACTCATTAAGGCTAAATCTTCTTTTTCTGAATCAGTACATACTTTATCTCCTCCTTCGGGGGTGACAAAATATATATTATCTCCTTCAAGTAAGTTTTTAGCAAATTCTATATCATTAGAAAAAACTACAAAATTATAATCTTCTGTGGGCATAAATTGATCTACTATTGCTTTTGTATAATATTCATGATCCAATATACAAAAAGAAAAGTTAGATAACAAATAATCCCCTCTTCTTATATGAATACTAACAGTAGGTTTATCATTTCTAAAATATTTTTTAATATCTTTCATTCTTTTAGTTGATTGATTTTGAAGGTTGGGAAGAAAATCCCATTTTTCTACTTCTTGTCCTATAGAATCATACCAATAAGAATATAAATCAAATCTACCTATTAAATTGTAATTAACCCCAGATTTTAAATTAAATAAAGTTTTATCATATCTAGTAGTATGAAAATTAATAGATTTATCTTCAAAATTATTAAAAAATTCTAAAGGTTTTATTTCATATTCCTTTTCTAAATCTAATAAATCAAAAATTCTAATTTTAGTTTGAATAGGTTCTTGGGTTGGAGGATATTTAGTTAAAATTCCCTCAATATTTTCTTTTGAAAAAACTATTTTTAAATTATTAGCTCTTGCTACTGATAAAAGTCCTGAAAAGATTTGGAGTTGAGAGCATAATCCCCCAGATGACCCCATATTATTTAAAGTTATATAATTAGTCATTTTTATATATTTCCATCCAATAATTAATCATTTCATCCATCATACTTTCAAAAGTATATTCAGGTTTCCACCCTAATTCTCTAATTTTAGTTGAATCTCCTTTTAAATATTTTAACTCTTCAGGACGTAAGAATTTTTGATTTTGAACTACAAATTTTTTATAATCTAAATTTAATTGAGAAAAAACATAACCACACATATCCCTTACTGAACGAGTTTCTCCTGTTGCTACAACCCAATCTCCAGGATGTGGTTGTTGTAAAATTAAATGCATAGCACGAACATAGTCTTTTGAATGTCCCCAATCTCTATAAGCATCTAAATTTCCTAATTCTAATTCATTTTGAAGTCCTAATTTAATTCTAACAGCCGCTTTAACTACTTTATTAGTAACAAAATTTGACCCCCTACGAGGTGATTCATGGTTAAACAATATACCATTTGAAGCATGTAAATTATATGCATTTCGATAATTTCTTACTATATTATAACCAAATACTTTAGCACAACCATAAGGTGAAACGGGTGTCATTTTAGTAGTTTCTCTTTGAAAACCATCTTCATCTACGGAACTCCCAAACATTTCAGATGACGATGCTTGGTAAAATTTAGCATTAGGACAATTATTACGTACTGCTTCTAACATATTTAAAACTCCAATAGAATTAGTTCGTGCTGTATATTGAGGAATTTCATAACTAATCCTAACATGGGATTGAGCTGCTATGTTATATACCTCACCAGGATTAATTGTTCGTAGTAGGCGTTCAATACCAGGAGTATCGTTTAAATCACCGTAAGATACATGCAATTTTGGGTTATTTCTAATACCATCTAATCGTGACTGTTGATGTTCTGGGGTAGAGTTTCTTCTAACTATACCATAAACTTCATAATCTAATTTTAATAGGTATTCTGCTAGATAAGAACCATCTTGCCCTCCAATTCCAGTAATAAATGCTTTTTTCATAAACTATTTTTAAATATATCCATTTTTGTTAAGTCAGGCCAATCATATATAGACCATTTTTTAGGTGGTGTGTTAATTGCTTTTTCTAATTTATTTAAACCATTTTGTGCTGTTTCTGGTGGCATATAATAGTGATAACCCATTGCGTTTATATCTTGATCTCTCCAAGGTATATTTGGTATTCTACCATCATAACTCATTTTTTTAAGTTCAGCAGCTATTTTTTTATTATCCGTTAATATAATACCCCCCCTACCAAGAGACAAATGTTTTTGGAATTGAAAGCTAATACACATAAAAGTACCTGGTATATAGGAATTTTCTCTCCATAATACTGCTGCATCTATAATGTTAGTATCTTCAATCCAATAAAACTCATCCCATTTATCGTCTTTCCACTTTAATTCAATATTTAATTTATTAGCTAACATTGGAACTGAAAGGTATGTTCTTTTAGGAACTGTAATTGATTTTACATCTTGTTGTCTTAGACATAATTCAATACCATGAGTACAACAATCTACTGCTATACCATAAGGAGCATTAAAAAATTTACATATTTTATTTTCAAATTTAGTTACAGTATTAAAATTCATTTTATTTATTTAAAAATTTTTTCATTGCAATATTATTTACTTTAAACCCATTTTTAGAATAAAAATTAATTAATGATTTTTTACAAAATAAAGTTATTCTGTAGCATCCTTTTTTATTACCTATATTAACTAATTCTTCAATTAATTTAGTACCAATTTTTTTGTATCTAACTTTATCACTTACAACAATGTCTTCTATATGTCCAGAAATCCCCCCTCTAATTTTATATTCTAATACTAGACTACCATAAGCAATAACTTTATCCTTATATATCCCAACTAATGATTCAGATGAACAAGATAAAAATAAATTCCAACATTTTTCTTTATCTCTATTAGAATAATCAATTTTAGTCATTTGTTGAAGCAATAAAAAAACTTCATCTATATCGTTTTTTTCAACAGGTCTAAACAATATATTATTCATCTATAAATGTTTTATCTAAAGCCTGACCTTCATACGGCCCTGTTTTATATTCATAAACTAGAGTATCATTTTCAAGGATTTCATAATTATGTCCTCCTTCTAATGTAAAAGAGGCATCACCTTGTTCTAATATAGGTTCTACTAATATAGTATCATCTAAATCATAAAATATACATTTAACTTTACCTTGAATTACTATCCAACTTTCCTGAGCAATAACATTTCTTCTTCTGTTTTTAAATATATGTTTATGAGGTTTAAAAGTTTTACCTTTTTCCATATTAAGATGAGAACATTGTATAAAATGTTCTTCTGGAACTATATCTTTTCTACCAGGTTTTAGATCTTCTTTTCTTACTACCATATGTAGCAGTTTTTTAGGGTTTACTTTGGAATAATATTTAATCATTTATTAAAAAAAGTTTTTATTTTATCACAAACATAATCAACATCTTCTAAATTCATACCATGATGAGCACCTAATAAAAAACCATTTTTCATTACTAGGTCTGCATTTTTAAAATCTTGTAAATATTTTCTATAAACTGGGTGTCTAGTAACATTGCCCGCAAATGTAACTCTTGTTTGAATATTATTATCTTCTAAAAAATTTAATAATTCTAATCTACGTTCCGTTTGAAGTGGTATTGCTAACCAATTAGGTTTAATACTATCATTAGGTAATATTAATTCTTTAACATCTTTAAGATTTTCTAAATAACGTTCAATATTATCTCTACGTTTTTGTTTAAATGTTTGAAAACGTTCTAGTTGTACTAAACCAAATGCTGCACTCATTTCACTACATTTCATATTATATCCTAATACACCATATAAAAATTTGTAATCATATGGTAAACCATCAACATCATGTGCAAATCTTTCATCCATGTTTTCACTGTTATCTCCTATACGGCCCCAATCTCTATACTGTAATGCTTTTTTTACATGTTTTTTATCATTAAACATTACCATTCCTCCCATTCCACCAGCAGTAATAACATGAGAAGCATAAAAACTTGTTGTTGAAACATCTGATTCTTTTGTATAAGTTACAGTATCTGCTGAATCTTCAATAATAAAAATATCTTCTCTATTAATTTCTATTAAATACCTTTTTAATTTATCCCAATCTGGTTTATTCCCAATTAAATTAGGAACCATAATTGCTTTAGTATCAGGTGTTATTGCATCTAATATATCACTAATGTCAGGAACATAAGATGTTAAATTAGAATCTATAAAAATAGGTTCATATCCTAATTGTATAATAGGAGCTAATGTTGTTGAAAAAGTTAAAGCAGGTGTTATTATTTTGCTTCCTTTAGGTAAATCTAAAGCTGCTATTGCTAGTAAACAAGCAGAAGAACCTGAATTTACAAATACTCCATATTTTTTACCAAATTCTTTAGCAATTTTTTCTTCAAACTCTATAGAACGAGGCCCAAACCCAGCTAACCATCCATCTCTAAGACATTGTTCAACAGCTTTTATTTCTTCTTCCCCATAGGCTTCTAATTTATTGGGAGCGTACCAAATTTTTTTCATAATTATAAATTATTTTGTTTAATTAAATCTTTCAACTGTTTTCTAGTAATAGTACCAATCTTATCTTTAACATTAAAAAATATTTCGTTTTCAGAAAAATCAAATTTATTTAATGTATAAAGTTCTCTTTCTAAACTTGCTTCAGATTTTTTAGATATTTTAGATAAGTCTTCTATAAACTGTATAAATTGATCTACTGGTAGTTTTAATACCCCATAGGATTCCATAAATACTCCATCTAAGTAAAACCCATCAGAGTTTCCGTTTTTAAAGTATATAGAAGTTATTCCTTCTTTAGTGGATATGTTAATACCCTCTTCTTTGTAAGTTTGACTCCAGCTTAAAGTAGTAAATAGTAATAGAAGTAATGCTGTTTTTTTCATGCTAATGTATCGTAGTATTTATTTTGTTTTTCTTGTTTGTTTATTGTTTTAGGGTGATATAAAGCTAATCCTTCTTCTTGAGGTAGAGCAGCATAAGTTTTAAACCCTTCTAATTTTTCATGTACTTTATTAACCCATTTTATTTCAGGTTTATTTTTCCATACTCTCCATTGATAATCAGGCCAATTGACCCAACCTTTATCATTTATATTCCATCTCCATTTTGTAATATGTTCCTGAGTTAATCCTTCTACGGTATTAACTCTAGGTACTAAATAAACTTCATTGTCAGGGTTGCATTCTAATATAACTGGAAGATTAATTAATAATAATTCATTAGGCATTTCATCAGCATCAATTTGAAATATATAATCCCCATTACAGTATTCTGTAAGTTGGTTTTTCCAGTCAGCAAAATGATTATTAAAATCTAATCCTCTCCAAAACTGAATATTAGGGTATTTATTTTGTTTAGTAAGCCAACTAGCTATTTCTTCATTTCCATTTTTTTGGTCATAAAGTATTACTACTTCATCTTGTTGTCTTTTATTTTTTCTAAGGAAGTTAACTAATTTTTGAATTTCTATAAATTCATTACAAACAGTAACGGCATAACTTATTTTCATAATTTAACTAGGTAATACCCCAATATAAGAAAGAGCTTCCATAAAATCACGTTCTTCAAAATGTTGTATAGTAGACATATCGGGTTTAAACTTTTTATCTTTATATTTTTCTTTTTCTTCATCCTTAATAGGGACAGCTTTAACTCCAGCCCATCTCCAATTATTTTTTGATGTACCATCAGCGAATACCATTCCCTTATCTTCTAAATTAATTGTAGTAGGCATCCAAATTTTACCCGAATCTTCTTCTTCATCCATTAATTCTTTATGCAATTCAGGTAATAATCCCATTTGTTCTATAAGAAATTCACTTCCACTAACCATAATAGAGTTTGATTGAAACCCACAACCATAACATAATTCAATAGTAACATCTTTAGTTACTTCTTGACTATAGCAGGCATCAGACCCACATCTAGAACATTCTTTTAATGTATCAAAATTCATATTATTTTACTTTTTTTAATTTAGGAAGACTAATTTTAGGTATGTTAAGTTCTACTTGTTTTGGAAAGTATGGAAGGTTAGAAGTAAGTAAATTACTAATTAACTTTTTCATTTTATTAAAACTAAATTTATTTTTAGCATGTTGGCTTTGTTTAGTAGTTTTCTTAAGTACTTTTCTATAATTCTTAAAAATTTCTTTTAATGAAGAACCAATATGGGGTTCATCAGGTTTAAACCAACTAGATTCTGCTATTAACCATTGGTTAGCAGCGCTAGGGTGTATTTTTTCTAATTTTCCAGGAAGTAAAAAATTATATTTAGGATGTAAAAAATCAGTATGTCCTGACCAACCAGAAACCATAATAGGTTTTCCTGTTAAACTAAATTCTAATAAAGGTCTACCAAATCCTTCACCCTTAGTTAAACTTACCATTGATTTTACTTTAGGGTGATTATATAACTCATTCATTTCACTATCGGTTAAATCCCCATTTAATAAATAAACACTAGCTTTATTACCTTTAACAGTTTTTCTGATTTTTAATATTCTATCTAATAAATCTTCTCTACTCATATAAGAAGAAACACCATTTGAAGCTTTTAATATTAATGCAGGAGGGTTTAATTGGTTCTTAAATGTTTCAAAAAAAGCTTTTATTAACAAAGATACATTTTTTCTATCATGTCCAAATTCTCCTTGCATCCAATGTCCTACAAATAAAAAACAAAATGATTCTTTTATTTGATCTAAATTAATATTTTTAATTTTTGATGAAGGAATTTTTTTATAGATATCTAAATTTGCCCCTTCAAATACAACATGAATTGGTTTTTCAATTTTTAATTTACCTTCTACTTGTTGTGTTATTTTATTTTTTCTATCATATATAGTACTTTCAAATACTTTTTTAGCATGATTAGAAGAAACCCAAGTTTCATCTATCCTATTAACCCCTTCAATCCATTCTGCTTTACACATTGTAGATTCAATACCAGCAGTACATCCTATATTATATTTTCCTATACGTTGAAATTCATTAGGAATTGATATTTGCATCCAAATCTCAGGTTGTGTTTTATTCCAATCTGGTTTGCAAGTATGAGCCATTAAAAACTTCCATTCAGGGTGATCGTTACAAAAACCCCAAGCAGTACCCCCCCACCTTTGGGGTAATAGTTCTACTTTATATTTTTCTAATTCAATAATAGCTTTTACTAAATCTCTACTACGTGCCCCATATCCTGAATAGGTATCAAAGGGACATGATATGACAAATCTTGGTTTACTCATTAATATAACAATTTATGGGTTAAAAATTTACCTTTATACTCATTGGTATTTATTAGTTCATATTTTTCTCTAGGTTTCCAAGTACTAAATAATTCTGTAAATGCTTCCATTACTCTATATGCCTGATGTTCATGTGTGAATCCAGCTTCATCAGACAATGCCCATTTTCTTCCTTTTAGACCTAATTTTTTTCTTTTAATTCTTCCTAATTTATACACTTCTACTAACCTTTCAGTAGCATCTTCCCATCTACACCTGTCATCATAGATATAAGGGGTTGCAGGTGAACCCTGTATTGATCTAGAAGTTGGATAACACGGGAAAGCCCACTTTCCATGTTTTTTATAAGTGCCTTTATGATTAGATGGAAAATTACTATCAAAATTAATCCAATTACCTTTTTTATCTTCAAATCTCATTTGATCTTGCATTCCCCCAGTAACATTAGCTATAATAGGAGTTCCTGCTAATATAGCTTCAGTTAATGATAACCCCCAACCTTCATTAGAAGTTAATAACATTTGAACATCTGCTATATTATAATAATAATTTAATTGATTAATAGTAAGTTTTGAGTGAGAAAATATTATATTATCTTTATAATTTTCTTCAAATAAATATTCTCTAACTTTTTCTAAATCTGTTCCATGATTTGTAACTGCCTCAGTATGTAATATCATATAACAATTTTTAGATTCTTCTTTAGGTAAAGTATCTAAGAATCCTCTAAAGGCTAACATAGTATCAGGAATTTGTTTTCTTCTAATATTCCTAGAATTAAAAAATGCTACAAAACTAGGGTTTTTATCTTTAAATATATTTTTTTTAAACTCTAACATTTTAGTATATTCTTCATCACCTTCTTTTAAAGGTTTATAAACATTAGAATTTAACCCATGTGGGATATATTTAAATATTTTATTTTTTCCAGATTTTCCTAATACTATTTTATTAATATTAACAGTTTGTTTAGATATACCCATTAATAAATCACAAGATTCATAATATGCTTTATTATACAAGGGTGCTGGGTAATCATCCCAAATATTTAAATAAGAAATTGGAATTTTTGTTCTAATTTCGTTTTCAGCATTAAATAACCAAGTAAAATATCTAGGGTCTGTTATTAATAATATAGCATCAGGTTTTTCAATATTAATAATTTCTCTAACTAATTTTATATCACCATAACCATTGGCGGGGTATAAAAATACATGAGAATCATCAATTTTTGATATTTTATTAGTATCTTGGGATAAATCTAATCTTTTTCCTGATTCTGGGTGTTTAATAGCACCTGCTATTTGGCACCAATTAAAATGATGAGCAGTATGTACTACTATTTCTTTTGCAACTGTTGCAACTCCAGAATGTACTCTAATATCATCACAGATTAATAATATTTTCTTCCTTTTATCTTTTGGAAGATATTTAAAACTCTTATTCATTAATTTTTAGGTTTAAAGTTCTAAGTCTGTTTGATTTGTAATTTGTCTTCTAAAATTTTCATCTGTAAGATATAAATAAATAGCTCTATCAGATAGTTTTTGAAATGAAAATTTTCTTTTTACACATTCAATTTTAAAATTTTCAAACAAATTACTTTTGACTTTAACACTGGTAAGTGTCATTTCTTTTTTTACGTTCATAATCTTTATTTTAATAACATTATTTAATATAAATATATACAGAGGTTAGTAAATTATACCTTCCCCACAATTTTCTTTATCCTCTTTATAAGGACAAAAAGTACAGTTCCATTTAGAAACAGACTTAGGATATTCTATATCTTTTATTTCTCCATTTGAATTAAAACATTCATTTATAAAACTATTCATAGCTTTTTTTGCTCTTCCTAACTTAATTTTTCCACTAGGTGGAGTAAATGTTTGTACTCTATGAGCCTGATAAGGTGACATAAGTTTTTCATCATTAATATCTAATACTTTTCTTTTAACAATAAAAAATTCAATTTCTATATTATCTAAAGGTATACCATATTGTTCTGAAAAATATTGTTTATATAATAATAGTTGGAATTGTTTATTTTCATCTTTTTTAGAATAATCATTCCATCCTTTGGTACTTGTTTTTATGTCTATTATCTTAAAGGTATTAGTATTTTCATTATATGTGACAACATCTAAATACCCCATGTATAATACGTTATTATACATTTTATTTGGCGCTATTACAATAGGTATTTCACAGCCTACTAAATATGTTCCTTTTTTAGAAAAATATCTACTACGTTTTTTCTTAAACCAATCTAATATATTAACCCCATCTTCAAAAAACTCTCTCATCTCAGAAGCGTCTGAAAAATGCTCATTATTATTTTTTTTATATTGAGTTTGGTATTCTTCTATAAATTTTTGATGGAATAATTCTTTAATATCTATTTCTCTATCAGCATACGCCCCACTTTTTTCATACATTACATCTAAATAGTGCTGCATTACTTCATGTATAGCAGTACCAAATACTGTGTGTATAGAAGAAGTAAATCTTTTTATTTTGTCTTTATACTGTAATTTCCATCTATGAGGGCAACTACGAAATATAGACATTTGCGAATAAGAAATGTTTTTCTGGTAGGCAAAGTTGATTTCTTGAGGAGGATTTAAACGAATCTCCTTAACTATATTTGGGATTTTTTTAGCCAAATTATTTTTTCCATTTATTACGGCCTACTAAAAGACCAATTATCCCATAATTAGCAATATCTATAAATGTATCTTCCATACCTTCACCTTTAACAAATGATCTACCATTAATTAATAAATTTTTTAAACGTGAAATTTTATCTGTAAGTCTAATACATAAACCAGTTAAAGAAAATTTCTTATCATCATTATTATTTAAATCACCACCTAAAGCAATATTATTTAAACCATAATCCATATGTTTACGAGCAAACATTTTATACATTTCTTTTTGGATTTGTCTAAATTCATCTGCTAATATTGGATATTCTAATTCAAATACTTCTATTGCATTATCTTTACTACTTTCTATAGTTTTTTTCTTTTTCATATTTCCAAAATAATTTTTAACTGAATCACTCATTTAGTAAGAGTGTTTTAGCAAAGTATTTGTCTAAGGTTGATATTCTATCATCAGCATCTACTAAAGAATTTAATGCTTCTTCAGCATTTTTGTAAAAATCTCCTGTAGAATGGTCTCCAATTCCTACAGCTTTTTCTCCTAATAATTCAAGAGATAATAATGCTTTTGCTTTATCTGCCTCTGCAGATAGTTTTAACATGTTGAATAATTTTTCGTTCATTTTAGTATAGTTTTTATTTCTTTTTTATTTAATCCTATTTCCTTTAATATATGACTTATTTTTAAGGTATCCAATATATTTATGTATTCTTTTGATTCTTTACTAGAACATTTAAAATAATTTTTAATATGGTCTACTAAATCTTTATTAGGTTGTTTAACTTTAGATTTAATATATTTGTTCCATTTATTATTTTTAGGTATAAATTCTTTGTAAATAGCATAAATTGATTTTTTTTCCTGTGGGGGATAATCTTGAACAAAATTAACTATCTCTAAATAATCAGGATTCATAGATAAAAACCTATGAATCATATAACTATTAAATACCTCCCAATCTTTATCGCTAAAAGATTTAGTTGGGGTTTTATATTGATTTATATGCTTTAACCAATCAAATATATTAGAGCAATTCATCCTTAAATTCTTCTCTTAAATCTTTAGGAAGTGTTGATTCTAATATTTTTTTAGTTTCTGGGTCAAAAAATACGGGGACAGGTAATAAAGCATCTTCATCTGTACCTGTTACAAATCTAGAAATTTTTCTTAAAACTACTCCTTGAAGGAATATACTACCTCCTTTAGAATTTTTAACCCCAGTTGTATTTTTTAAATCAATTTGAGGTTGTTGTAATTGTTGGTCCATAATTATTTATTTTTTATTAAATTTTGTATTAATGACATCGTATTAATTTCTTTATCAATACGAAAGTTTGCTTTATATTGATGTTCATTTATTAAAATAGCAGCCGTTCCTTCTTTACCCGGCATATATTCTGGTGCTTTTTCATATAGCATTCTAAACAATTCATCAAAATCATCTACATTAGCATCTGCTATAATCTGTCTAATTGTAGGATATCCCTGTTGTGAGTTTTGAGTACTTAAAATAGAAATAACTTGATCTATATAATTTGATGATACTAATATTGATTTATCTAATTTTAATTTATTATCTTGAGTAGATAATTGTATTGTATTAATACATTTACGTAAATCTGGGTAGTATTGGTTAACTAAAGGTGCTAAATCTTTAACGTTGTGTTCAATTGATTCTTTATTTAATAACCAATTTAAATGTTTGGCAACATCTTTTTTAGTTGGAGGAACTATTTTAAGTACTTGACATCTTGATTGTAAAGGATCAATAATCCTTTCTACAAAATTACAAGTCATAATAAACCTAGTAGTACGTGAAAAAGTTTCTATTATATTTCGAAGTGAAGCTTGAGCTTGAATTGTTAAAAAATCAGCTTCATCTAAAATAACTACTTTAAGAGGTTTAAAAGAAGCAACACTTGCAAAACTTGATACTTTGTCTCTAATTGTTTCTATACCTCTTTCATCACTAGCATTTATATAAAGGTGATCACAATCTAAATTTTTAACACAAATTTTAGCTAATGTTGTTTTTCCTGTGCCTGCAGGACCATAAAATATTAAATTTTGAATATCATTTTGTTCTATATACTTAGAAATAGATTTTTTAATATTTTCATTACCAACATAATTATCTAATTTAGATGGTCTATATTTTTCTACTAATAAGCTATTCTCCATATTCGCCATATATTGAATATTTTTTTACAGGTTCAGGTTTTATTTCTGTTTCTTTAGAATCAATAGCATATAAATTACTTTTTAAAGGCTCTAATCTATAACTACCTTTGAATCCAGTTTTAACCATATATGCTTCTAAAGCATCAGTTAAAGTTTTATGTAAAGGACCATCAGGTTCATTTGCAACCAATCTCCATTTATCTCCTGGTGGTACTCTTCTAGCAATTAATATATTTTTTTCTTCAATCTGTGTAGCCATAATATACGAATTTATTTTACATCATCCCCATCATAGGGTCTATTTGGGGTTGTTGTTTATCATCACTAGGTTCATTTACTACTGTACATTCTGTTAATAATACAGTACCAGCAACTGATGCTGCATTCTGTAATGCTGTTCTAGCTACTTTAGTTGGGTCAATAATACCTTCTTCTTTCATATCAACTGTTTCTTCAGTTTTAATATTATAACCTAACCAACCATCATTTCCAGAATTAATCATACCATCTGCTATAATTGTAGCAGTAACTTCTTCATGACCAGCATTAACTAAAATTTGATTGAATGGTTTTGCACATGCTTGTTTTACAATAGCTGCTCCTGTTGAATTAACTTCTAATCCTGATGAAGCATATAATAATGCTGTTCCACCCCCAGGTATTATACCTTCTTCAATAGCTGCTTTTGTAGCATGTAAAGCATCATCAACTCTATCCTTTTTCTCTTTCATTTCTGTCTCAGTATTCCCACCTACATGGATAATAGCTACTCCTCCTACAAATTTAGCTAACCTTTCTTGTAATTTTTCAGTTTCAAATGGAGTTTGGGACTTTTCAATCTGTTTTTGTAATTCCTCAATTCTATTTTCTATTGCTTCAATATTTCCTTTACCATCTACTATAGTAGTTACATTTTTTTCTACTGTAATATTTCTAGCTTCACCAAACCAATCCCAACTAAACTTATCAAGTTTCATTCCTTTTTCTTTACTAAATACTTGACCACCTGTTGTTATGGCTATATCTTCTAAAACTAATTTTCTTCTATCTCCAAATTCAGGGGATTTAACAGCACATACTTTCATAGTACCTCTCATTTTATTTACAATAAGAGTTGCTAAAGCTTCACCATCAATATCTTCAGCAATTATTAATAAAGATTTTGCTTGGGAAGATACTGCTTCTAAAATAGGAAGTAAATCTTTTACTTGAGTTAATTTTTGATCCAAGATTAAAATCATAGGATTTTCTAAAACTGAAGTCATACTATTATTATCAGTAACAAAATATGGAGATTTAAATCCTCTATCAAATTGCATCCCTTCAACAGTTTCTAAATAAGTTTCTCCTGTTTTAGATTCTTCAATATGTACTACCCCTTCCATTCCTACTTTTTCAATTGCTGTCGATATTAATTTCCCAGTTTCGGAATCATTATTTGAAGAAATTGTAGCAATTTGTTCTAATTGTTCTTCACCTGAAATATCTTCTGAAATTTTGGTTCTTAAATTTTGTACTACTATTTCAACTGTTTTATCAATATCTCTTTTAATTTGAACTGCATTTTCAGCATTATTTAGAGCATTTAACCCTCCTTTAATCATTTCTCTAGCTAATAAAGTAGAAGTAGTTGTACCATCTCCTGCTTTCTCAGCAGTTTTAATTGCTGCTTGTTTTACTAATTGAACTCCTAATTCTTGATTAGGATTTTTTAGTGATATAGATTTAGCTACAGTTACACCATCTTTTGTTGATTGGGGTGTACCTTGTTCATTTGCTATAACTACATTTCTACCATTAGGTCCTAATGTTGATACAACAGCATCAGCTAGAATATCAATTCCTTTTACTAGTTGGTTTCTTGCCTCTGAACCAAATTCTATTTGTTTACTCATATTAAATATCTGTTAAATGTTCTTTTTCTATTTCTGTTAATTTTGTTTCAGCTAAAGCATCTTCAATTGTTACTGTTTGGTTTAATTTTGCCAAAACCTGATTTTCAGGTCCTACATAATATTCTTCTCCATTATAGGGTAATTTAGTAAAACCCATTGTAGGTAGTACTACAGTATCACCTTCTTTTAGTATAGTAGGTATAAAATCTCCTGTTATTGTTGGTTTTCCTGGACCTACAGCTATAACTTCCCCCATTTCATTTTTTTCTTTTCCTAAATCTGGTACAATGATATTACCATAAGTAGTTTCTTTTGATTCTATAGGTTTTACTATAACGGCATCAAATAGTGCTTCTAATTCCATCTGTATAATTTTTAATATTATTTTCTATTGTTTTAAATTCTTGTAAAAATGTTTGTAAAGAAGAATATTCTTTTTTAGTATGTAATTTTTCATTAGATATTTTTTCTAATGCTTGTTTAAAATTACAATAATACCCTTGTGGTTTTGAATATTCAGTACCTTTACCTTTAGATCTAAAGTGATCTTCATTAGGGATAATCCTTTCATTAACTGTGTAACACATATCATCTTTAGTGACATAATATGGTTCTAATAAAGGATCCGAAATTACTGTGAGACTTTTTGGTTTTCTAGACATATATAACTTTATTTATTTGGACGTGAATATACGAACAATATTGCGCTAGGACACGCTTTTTTAAATAACTTTTATTTTATTTTTATTGACTTTGGTTTAGCTTCTTCAGCTAAAGGTATAAAAATTTCTAGTAATCCATTTTCTAAAGTTGCATCTGTTTTTAACAAATTAAATTTAGGTGCAATTTTGTATCTTAAATCAAATGATTTTTTAGATAAACCATTATGGATCATCCCTTGATGGAAATCTTCCTCTTCTGGTTTTTTATAGTTTATTTTTAAAGTATCCCCTTCAATATCAAGGATAACATCTCCTTTAGTTAACCCTGTACAGGCAACTTCAAAGTGAAGTCCTTTATCATCGAAGAAAATATTAAGTGGGTGTGGGTGTTTTGTGTTTGTAACAGGATTAAATACGCTGTCAGATTTAAAGTGATTCCTAAATAGGATGTCGAAAGGACTTAAGTGTCTTTCTAATAATTGTAATGTACTCATATCATTTAGTTTTGTGAGGCCGAAGCTCTCGATTAATTTAAACATAACATCGTGCCCTAGCTACAATTTTATGTTCTATTATAAATATATTATTTTTTATTTCTATTCATTTCTTGCTACATAATATTCAGAAGTAATTTCTTCTGAAGTAAAATTTAATTTTAAAATACCAGTAGTTGATAATTTTAATTGACCCTTAAACATATCCTTATTTGAATTTAAAATGTCCTTAAAAATATTGGAATCAAAAGGAATTTGAATATCACTTTCAGTAATATTACCCTGAATTTTGTAAGATATTTTATTTGAAAAACCTGTATTATCTCCAAATATAAATTCACATATATTATTACCATCAAAATCTGTTGTAGTTGTTATTAACATTGAATTTACATCTCCTAAAGCATTTTTAGCTTTAATTAAACGGTCTATATCTTCAGGCTCTAATGTTAAATCAACTTCCCATTCTTCAGGATCTTCATAATATGTATTTTTACCTAAAATAAGAATATCAGCTAAAGAATAAGTTAAATCAAAATTTAAATCAGCAATATGCATTTTAGTGTATACTGCTTTTATTTTTTCTAAGGAAATCATTAAATCCCCATTAGTAATAGATATTAATTTACTTAATTTATTAGTATCAAATACCCCTAATTCTGCATCCTCTAATTGGAAATTATTTAACACTACTTTACATACTCTCCCAGATTCCCCGGCATATATTGTTAAAGTATTATCTTTAATTCTCCATTTTACTTGGTTGTTTAAACCATTTAGATAATACTTAGAAATAATACTTGTTAATTGGCTTTTATTTATCATAACGATAATATACGAAATTTATTTTAGATTTCAAAGGATTTTAAAGCATTTGTATAAGGATTTAAATCTAAAGACCAACCTAAATCACTAAAAAACCCTTCTAATTTATTTAATAATATTGAATCAAATACTTTTTGTCTATCAGCATAAATGTCTAAAAAATTTTTTATTTTATCAGGCATTTCATAGTTTTGATAGGCTAAAGCTTCTATTTTATAAGGATTATCTTTTAAATAAATCCATTTAACTTTATCCGCCATAGTAATTAAATTATATTTTCTATCTAATTGCCATAGTCTTAATAAATCATTATAACGGATAGCTGCTCTTACAGGAGCAGGAGCACCCTTTAATATTTCAGTAAACATTTCCCCTGCTCTAGCTCCTGTTCCTGAATATTTTTCTAATTTTTTAACTGAAGTAGGGTTACCTAATTTAGTTAAAGGTATTTCACCTCCTAGTATTTGTTTTTTAAATACTTTTATTTGATTAATTATACTATCTTTTTCTTCTCCTTTTAATACTTGTTGTAAAATATTATGAAAAAAATCACCTAATATAGGTGGAAAATTAGCTTTCATAAATTCTAAACCTTTAATATCTAGATTTTCTTTTTCTATACCTTCCTGTTTAGTAATCCACTGTGCATATCTTCTAGTAGCTCTAAAATAAGCGGAACGGATAACACATTCTGTTTTCATTTCTAATCTATGATTAGAAACATTGAAGCATTCTTTAGCTAACACATTATAATAATCTGTTATAATGTCTTGATATTCCATTGCAATTTTTTCTAACTTATCATCTTTTTCTTTATCACTATAAGATTCAAAATTAGGATACAAATGTTTTAATATGGGTTCTGCATCTAAATATACTGAATCTGTATCCATATAAGCACAATAATTTGTATCTTCTTTATCACAAATCCACCAAGGTGTTTCTTCTAAATGCTTCATACTAAAATGATCTCTCTCCAGAAATAGGTGGGAGGTTTATAGGTTTTTCTCCTTGAGAATTTAAATCTGATCTTTCTTTTAAAAATATTTTATATTTAATACCTTTAATTTTAAATTCACCTCCTTGTTTTAACATTTTTCTGAAGAATCTTTCTTGTCTTTCATCCCAAGATTCACTAATTATAATTAATTCTTCTTTAGAAATTCTATCTTCATTAACTAAGATATCCATTCCTTTTCTTATTGATTGTTTTTTTAATGCCATATTATTTTCTATTATAATCGTCTTCTATTCTTATTATATCATCTTCTCCAAAATAATCTCCAGTTTGTACTTCTATAAATTGAATTAATTCATCAGTTTCATTCCAAGCTCTATGTTTAGCTCCTAATGGTATTCTTATTGATTGACCTGGTCCCCTAAATAGTTTTTCATCATCTAAAATAATAGTTAAATTACCTTTAATAATAGTCCAAGTTTCTTTTCTTTTATAGTGATATTGATATGATAATCTTGATTCCGGAGCAACAGTAATTCGTTTTACCTTACATTCAGGGGAATCTAATAATACTTCGTACATACCCCAAGGTCTGCTTTCTACTTCATATTTCATATTTCTAACTTTATTTGCCCTTTTATTACTTTATTCATATGTCTATTAGCACATAAAGCTGATTCTTGTATAATTCTGTGGCCTGATAAGGTAATTGCTTCACTTAATACAGATAAACTCATTCCATATCTAAATGAAGGTAAAGCAGTAGCCCCATATAAACTATTAAGTAAAATCTTCATAGTATATTGCATTAAATAAAAATATGCTCCTTTTTCTTTATTTCCTGTTTTATATGCTTTTTTCATTTTATTTTTATATTCTACTCTTTCATCAAACCATTTATTTAGAACAGTAGATAAGGTAGATTCTCTATCAGTAGTAAATAAGCAACCATTAGCAGACATAGCTAAATTATTTTGTTCTACCATAGAAATTAACTTACTAACGTTAACTCTAGTTTGGCGTCCCTTAGCATTTTCAACTAATAATTCTTCATCTTGGTCACGTTCTTTCAAATCATTAAGGCCTAATCTATTATTACGATCATCAGCATCTATAATACGGCCCTTAAATGTTTCTCTACCTATGTTTAAAGACATAATAATAGATGGATATAGTGATGTTAAATCTTCATCAAACATGTATTTATATAACCCTGCTTTAGGACAAAAAAGATAACCCCCAGCGTATCCTTTTTTACTTCTAGGATTAGGATCTTTAGGAGGGGGAATTATATTTTGACTTAATAAATAAGCTGAAATTGCACCGTCTTGGGTTTTACTATTAGCATAAACTTCACTATAATTATGCTTTCCCTTATGTGATAGGTTTTTAGTTAAAGCTATATATTGAAGCTTTTCATCTAATAACTTTAATATTTCAACATCACGGAAATTATACTGAATATATTTTTGTAGGTCAATCTTAAATAATTGATCTAAATTTCCTTCATAGTCTATTTTACCTATACCTGTATATTTTTCCCCAATAGCATCTAATTTCCAACTAGGTTCATCTTTCCAACTATACTTTTTATGCAATCTCATATAATCTAGAGATTCAACTCCCATAATATCTACAAATTGGTTTCTTTTATAAAAATATTGGTTATTTTTTTTAGCATTAACTTTACCTAAAGGGGATAATTGATCTGCCCATTCTTTACCTAATACATTACACATTCTATAATATAAATAAGGTATATCAAAATAATCACTATTATAACCAATTAAAATATCAGGATCAATTTCTCTAAAACGTTCTAAAAAGGTTGCTAATAATTCTTGTTCAGTTTTAACTGGAACAATTTCTTTATTTTTAGCTTTTGTTCTTTTTAATTCACTTTTATCATCACGAACTAATATAACCCAAGTATCTGATGTTTTATCCCAATATGCTATTGTTGTAATAGGCATAGGAGCTCTTTCAATATATTCTTCAGTTAATGCCCCTCCTATTTCACATTCAATATCAAAAAATAATTCTTTATGGCCAGTAGAAGGTTTATCATTAGTACCATATTTTTCTATTAGAAATTTTTGATATGGAGTTATATCATGAAAATGAAGATTAGAAGTATTTTTATCCCATTTATAAATCTTTTTAAGAGATTCTCCACTTAAACCCTTATGAGTAGCATCTTCATCTGAACATTCTTGGTAAGCATAATTATACCACTCAATTTCGTCATATCCAGCATGATCCCATAGATGAATTTTATATTTATTTCCCCCTAATCTAGTAGAATATGCTTTTTTATACATTATATAATAGTCCCAGGATCATAATTAGGTTTACATTTATCTACTTCTTGTTCTGTAAAGAATTGATTAAGATCAGGTCTATAATATTTAATTGATTTCATAACCTTTCTATCTCTAGTTCTATATACTACAAATTTCTCCTCCACCTTTTCATAGTGACATGGCTCATTTTGTTCTTTAGAACGGAGGGTGACAGTTTCCATGGCCTCTTCTTCAGTGATACAAGACTTTGACATATTGCTTCCTTGTACTTCTTGATAGGCTGGCCATATCTTATCTTTAAGGCCGTGTAACATAGTACCGTTCCCAAGGGAAACATAAGCAATATCACACAGAGCATCCAAAACTTCCACGATGTCTCCGTTTTCGCAAGCCTGTCTATATTCTTCCAATTCTTCAAGTATAAAGTCATATACGAATTGCCATTCTTTTTTTTCTGGTATTGTGGGTTCATATTTATTCGGTTTTCCAAATGTTTTATTAAATTCTTCTACTTCATCTACAAAAGGTACACTTTCTAAATCATGTGCACAACAAGGATTAGATTCTAGTTTTGGGTGTTTATTCATTTTTATTTAATTTATTTGTGTTTTCTTTAGGCATGGTTAATCCTCCAATAGTATGTAATTTATTATCTTCTTCTGACCATGCCACAGAGTTATCTTCTCCTTCTGCAAATTCTAAAAATTCATCTGATTGGAAATAATCGGGTAAAGCTTCTGAATCTTCTTTTTCCCAAGGATAAACTATCCATTCTTCACCTGCTTCTTCGGCATAAAAATTAGGTTTAAATTTTGATGTTGGTTTATGATGTAAAACGGCATGATAAACTCCTGGTGCTTTATCTAGAGTATACCCTGTATCATTAATATCATCTATAACTAAAGTATTTCTAGTTGGATGTATAACTAATGGTATTCCTAATTCATGTGAAATCATTACTGCAGGAATTAAACCACCTCTAGGTATTCCCATTACTGAATCTATGTTTGGATAGTCTGTTAATATTTTTAATGATAATATTTCAATATACTCCTGTATATCAGACCATTTAAGAAATATTTTAGATGTTGTGTCCTCCATTGTTTATTTTTAATGAATCAAAAAATTCTTTACGTGCTTGATTTGAATCTTCTCTAAAAGCTCCTGATGCTTTAGTAGTTACCATTGCTGCTCCAGCATGTTTAACTCCTCTACAAGATACACAATTGTGAGTCCCAACTATAGTAACAATAACTCCTTTATTATTTTCAGTAATTTTATCTACAGCATTATGGATAGCAGATGTTAATTGTTCTTGAATAGCTCCCCTTCGACCAAATAACTCTACAATCCTATTTAATTTAGATAAACCAATTACTTGACCATTTTCTCCTGATATATAACCTATATGAACTACTCCTCCAATAGTTTGATGGTGGTGAGAACACATTGAAGTTAACGGTATATTACGTTCTATAATAACACCATCATAACCATCCGATGGGAATGATGTAATAGGAGACATCGCTGTGTATCTACCTTCCCATAAATCATTAACATAAGCCTTAGCTACTCTACGAGGGGTTTCTATAGAATTCGGATCATTTCTCCAATCACACTTTAATGCATCTAAAAACTTACCATAAGCTTTTTCAGCATTATTAATTATTTTTTCCTTTTGTTTATCTGTAAAAGGAAATCCTTCAGCAACTCCATTTGCATAACCTACTTTTACTACTTCTAATTCTTCGTGAATTTTTCTACGTTTGTTCATTTATATAACTTTCTAATTTATCTAATAATACTAATACTTCATCAGGTTCCATTGTAATGGCACAACAAGTATTTACATTTTCTTTTACTTCGTCCAATATACGAAGGGCTTCTTGCTTATCCACTATACTTCACGTTGGTCTTCAAATGCTATGATATGAGGTCTCCAAGTCATTCTATAACCATTGTCTCTAACCCAATCAAATAATATAGGATAAGATCTAAACAATGCTTCTCTAGAATCACCTGCAGGCATAAACCATACTTTTTCAGGTTTAACATCTAATATAGAAATACATTCCATAATTTCAGCTAATGCTTTTTTATCTTTACCATCCCATACAGGTTTAATGTGATAATCTGAGTGGTAAGCTATTGATTGTTTAATTGCTTCATAATTAAGCCTAAGCTTATTATGTCTATCAATCATTCTTTGGTCTGTAACAGCTCCTTGAGGTGTAGATACCCCAAGTACAGGTACACTATTGGAGAACTTAGGACTAATAGAAAGCAAATTAATAGGATAATCAGTCGGTAAAAAATGACTTCCTTCAGTTTCAATAGTAATAAAGATATTTTTTTCATTTGCAAAGTGGGTTAATTCATTTACTAAAGCAGAATGCATAGTAGGTGATCCCCCAGTTAACATCATTTCTTTTATATGAGGATTATCCTCATACATTTTAATAATATTATTAAAATTAAATTTTCCTTTTTCTGGGTGGATTGAAGTATACCAAGAATCACACCATCCACCTTCACCAAAATAGCAACGATGTGTGCAACCCGTAGTTCTAATTACAACAGTTGGGTAGCCTGCTCTACTTCCCTCACTTTGTACCGCGGTATAAATTTCTACAATTGGAAGATTTTTATTATAATCTTCGATTCTTTTAAGTTGTTTGTGTTCCATATAAATTTTTTAAAGTGGTTTTTTATTCACTATTATAACTTTTATTCTACATAATACGCAGCATTTTTCCCATGCTCCATAAACTTAACCTTAGTAACTTTTACTCTATTTTGAGTTTCAATTTTAACAAATTCATTAAGCTTCTTATAAATATATTCAGCAAATTTTTCAGCACCAGTAGCTGGTATTATTCTTACTTGGGCTACTCCTGCTTCACCCATTTGTTCAAATGCTTTAAGATAAGGATCATCTTCAGCTATAATTAAAGTATGATCAAACATATAATCCATCCATTCTTTAGGGGATTTACCATCAATTTGAGTTTTAGCTCTTTTCATTCCACCAAAATCCCATACCCAATTCCTTTCATCTAATTCACCTTCAAAATATACTTTAAATGAAATCCCATAACCATGTATAAATTTACAATGAGTTGTTTCTGCTTTCCATTGTCTAAATACAGTAGAAAAACCATCAAATATTTTACTTGATTGATATTTACCCATTATAAAAATTTAAAATTTGATCTTTTGATAATACTCCTACTTTTTTATCTTTAACTTCTCCGTTTTCTAATAAAACTAAAGCAGGTATATTTCTAATTCCATATTTAATAGATTGATCTTGATTAGTATCAACATCAATTTTTTGATAGTTAATTTGGCCTGATAATGATTCCATAATAGGACCTAATGTTTTACATGGACTACACCATGCTGCACTAAAATAAAGTATTTTTTTCATTTATCTAATTTTTGTTGTAATTTTCTTATTAAATCATAGTTAGGATTTACTTTTAATTTTTCAAATAAAAGTTGTTCTCTTATTAACTTTTTAGAGATATTTTTTTTATTCATATTTAAACTAATTCCTCTATTATTCCAATTATCTCACTCAATATAAGAATAATAGCTGCGGTTTCCAAATTAAAAGGAAGAAAACCATAACCTACTATTCTAATAGTAGATTTCATAAAACTTACTCTTTGGTGTAAGTAAGCATCTGGAAGTTCTTGTTCGTTTTTACTCATAACTTATTTATTTTTTAAAATTAATTGTTGTCTCGACAGGTTTCGAACCTATACTCTTCTGGACCAAAACCAGACGTGTTACCAATTACACCACGAGACAAATCCTTTAAATGTTACGATATCTTCTTTTATCGCTCCATTGTACCTTTTTGGTATTACCTAACTTACTATACTTACTAACTTTTGAGTTAAAAGCATTTCTATCATTATTAAGTTGGGTATTACCGTTTTGCTGACTATTTAAATCCATTACTTTATACTTAATATTTTTTATTATTAATATACATATTATTTAGTATAAGTAGCAAGCACTTTCTCAACATGAGCTTTTGCTATTTCATAATCAACTTCACCAGTTTCGTCTTCATATTGAACAGGATCTTTCCTACCCAAAGCAATAAATGCTTCAATTCTTTCAACAGATGAAGCAGATTTATAATCACTGTTCCCACTAGGAAAAGGCTTATAACTAGTATTAGTTCTAGAATAGACTTCATCGAATTCAATATTTAAAATTTTACATAATTTTTCACCATCTTGTAAAATACCAAATTTGTCAGTATCTAAATATGGGGTAAAATAACCTACTCTATCTGCATCCCAATTACCAATTCTAAAAGCTGCATCATCTGCATCCCTAAATTCTTGTCTACAATCAGGATAAACTGCATGATCACCCGCATGAATACCTAAAGCGATATCACAAGTTTCTTCTGTTTTATTTGCTACAGATAATGCTACTGCCTGAGTAATAGAAGCAAACATTTTATTTCTATTAGGAACAACTGTTTCTTTCATATTATCTTGTTCATAATGTCCTTCAGGTACATCTTTCCCGCCTTCAGTTAATGCTGAATCTAATAAATCTACTAAACCATCTAGTTTAATTTGACGATAATTTACTTTGTGACCTTTACTTGCAAGGTAATCAATTAATTGTTGGGCTCTTTCAAGTTCAACTCTATGTTTTTGACCATAATCAAATGAGATACCTGTTACTGTATCATACTTTTCGATAGCTCTTAACAATAGGGTGCTACTATCCATTCCACCACTTAAACTTACTACACAATGTGCCATAATTTATTTATTTAAAATTTGCCAGGTATTTCGCGTATAGGCTAACGCTTGTTTAAATTTGCATTTTATATATAATCGAACATACGAAAATATAGTTGATATCCCAAACCCCCCTATAAGAAGAGTCCAAATATTTGGATGAAAGTGCTCTCCACAAAACCCTAATGCGTGTTTTATTACTTCTGCCATATATCTATTTTTTTAATATTATTTATTTCTCTGAATTTAGTTGTATTATGAATAATATTTAAATATTGGATGTCTTCAAATTTAATATTAAAATGATCATTCATATTAGCTTTAGGCTTATTATTTAAACCATGATCTTTATACTCTATACCTTCTAAAGCCGCCATTACAGGATTAGAAGTATCAATTGATTCTATTCTTGGGTTGTTATTATACCATCCAAATTCTTGAGGTATTGAACATCCCAATAAGTGAAATTTAATATTTTTTAACTGTTTTAGCTTTAATAAACCTTGTACAAATCGTACTCTACCTAATGCTTTTCCCATATCTGGGTTATTATGTGGAAAAAAATCATTATACCAAGTAGCACCATATGATACACATAGTTTATCATAACCTAACCCCTGTAGTAAACTAGCACATAAGTATGCTTGGTTTTTATCTTCACCTTGGATTACTGCTATTTTTTTAGTTCTCTTAGGAAATTTAAATTGTAACCAATATTTAGCTTGAGCAGCTGTTTGGTGACAATTCATCCAAACATCAGGTACCATAAATTCATTTGGTTCTAATTCAGTTACCCAATAACGTAATCTATTATAATCATATGCTTCACCTAACTCATGAAGTGAATTATCCATAATAACATACCTACCTTTATCTCTGGCATTGATAAAATATTGTTTATATTCCTCATCTTGGTCTAATAAGTGAGGTAAACAATAATCATAATCATTAAATTCAGTTGATGCTGTTAATAAACAGCGAGGTACTTCATGGCTTACTTTCATATACTTAATTTTTTAGGTCGTCCTCTACGCTTTAAAGGGTAGGGGGCATGAACTATTTTATATTTATCTTCTATAATATAATAAAGATCTATTAAAGAACCACTACATTTTAACATTTCTTCTTCAACTTGTTCTCTATTACATTTAAAATATTTTGTGAATTCGATAGTTAAAGAATTTAACCTTTCAGCTTCATCTTTTTCAAAGTCTTCAATTAAACGTTTTCTTCGAGCCCTAATAACAGAAGTTTTTTCAAGATATTTACCATAATCCATCTCACATTCTTCTAATATATCATTTAGCTGATATTCGACTTGGTATTGTTGGGCTTTATAACATGAATAATCAAAATCACCATTGAATATACGTTCACGAAGTGGTTTACGATTATCTAATGGTTTATTCTTTGGTTGATAACTTCTCCACCACCTAAACTGGTTATAGTTTATTTTTTGATATTGGCTTAATTGTTTTTCTACTTGTTTTTTTGACAGGGGAATATCAAACATATAACTTTTATTTGCCGTGAATATACAACCTTTATTTTAGGTATCCAAATTAAATTTAACTTTTAATTACTACAATTTACTTCATATTCTTCCCAGTCTTTAGTAGGATCTTCATTAGGAAAATAGAAACACTTTGTAGAATTGTCTTCTAAAAATTTTATATGTTTTTCAAAACCTAAGGGTAAAGTAGCTCCATTTGCCATAACTGAATCTGAAAATATAACGTTGATAGTTACTTCTAAGTCTTGTTCATCGTCCCATACTCTTTCTTCTTGTTCTAATAATCTCCATGCTCCTCTATTAAGTTTATCTTTTTGTAAAGCACAGTTAAGGAATGAAAATGTCTGTCTTAAGTTTTCGTAGGAATCAGAAAAAGTAGCGGCAGGTGCTAGATGACCTTTATCATAAGGAATACCTTTATAATCATTATTATCAGAAGTGTAGTAATTTTTTTCTGTTCTAAAATTCATAGAACCTCTATCTACGTTTTTAGGTCTGTCTGTAGATAAATAAGTTAAAGTAATAGGTTGTTGTTTACTTTCTGAATAATAAACAGTAAATATTGGTGTTTCAACTGTAATGTCTTCACAACATTCTCTTTTTTCTATAATATTTTCTTGGGCAGTACAACTTAATGCTAATAACATTAAAAATAAAACATAATATTTTTTCATTTTTCTAAGGATTTTTTAATTTTATTTATTTCTTCTTTAAATTTATTTACTCTAAACCCTGATACCCCAGGTTTTATTTTTTTCTCTAATTCTTTAATTTTATTTTCGGCAATTGATCTTTCGTTTTCGTCAATAATTCCATCTTTATTTAAATCTAAATCATTAAATTTTTCATCTTCATAATGTTCCCCATCATTTCCATTTTGACCAATAATATTCATTCTTTGTTCATCTTCTTCATTATAAGAAGACCAAAAATTTTTATCAAACTCTTCATCTATTTGATGGGTATTAGTAGAAAAAGAAGAAGATTTTTTAATATCAATATCATCTTCCCAAATTAAAGTTTGAGTGGGTTTCTTTTTTAGATTTTCTTTTTCTACCTTTTTTTTAGGTGGAAAAGCTTTAACAAAAGCAAAATTTGATGCTATTACAAGAGATATAGCTAAAGGATCAAATACAAATATAATAACTAATAATAGTATATTAATTATTTTATCCATAGGAGCCCCAGTTAAACCCGAAAGATACTGTAAAGGTCCTAATTCACCTGCTATATCTAAATTATTTTCTAAATCTAATATTTTAAGTTGATATTTTTGTAATGAATCTGCTACTATTTCCCTTTTAGATTGAATAAATTTTCTATTTTCTTCTTCAACTTCAATACGTTTTTGCGAAAGCCTAAGTTCGGTAGTAGAGATGGTTTGTCTAACGCCCCCAGATACCGTGGTGTCTCGTACTTGGATCGACTGAGCTTTGGCATTAGAAAGAATATTAATATTACTACTAATTCTTTCAAGTTCTTTATCATAACGTATAACATCTTTTTCATAAAAATCTTTTTTCTGCGTTAAAAAAATTGTTTGATTTTCTTTAATAGTGAGTTGTCTATAAGTATCTTGATATGCCGCACTTAAAAACCCATATATCCCCATACTAGTAATTAATACTAATACTACAGTAGCTACCGTAAGATACGTTCTAAGTATTTTATTTATAGTATCCCAATATTGGTAAAGTAAAGAAGCAGTAACTAACTTAGCTATCTCTAATGAGCCAGCCATTATAATTACTTCGAATTGTGCTCCTGCAAATAATTTAGATAACCCACTAACTGAATAAAATGCTGCTGAGGCACTAACAGATAGAGCAGAAAATCCTATTAAGAAAGGTAAAATTCCTTTTTTTATTGTTTTAAACATAAATGTGGAAATAAATATACGAAAATTTATTTAATTATCCAACTAAGGATTCTTTAAATAATTTCCAATTAAAAGCAGAACCAGGATCAACTTTTCCTTTTCCTTTGCCTCTTACATGGTCTCCACTACAGTCTGAGTGCCTTATAACATTATTAACTGGGATATTATATTGTTTCATCCACCATTTGCAAGTATCTACTGCACTATCAAACTGTTCTTGTGTATAAGTTCCAGGTTCTTCAATAGCTTTTAAGAAACTACCATAAGTTTGTTTACCAGGTACTAATAATTCGAATCCTAAATAATGAGAATTTAAATGTTGAATTCCATCCCATTCTGATTTACCAGCATGTGAAGCTTTTCCTGGTGATTCTATCATTTTTTCATAGTGTCCATTAGGATGAATAAAACCATGTACTGATAGTTTTAGTTTTTTTAAAAAATCATATGCATTTATCCATTCACCTTCCCATTGAAGGTACTCTCCCATAGAATGTATTACTATTCCTTTAGGTACTATTGCCATAATTTATTTTTCTTTACTAAAGATTTTACCTGCTTCAGCAATTCCAAATGAACCAAGTGTAATGATTACGAATGAATTATAGATAAACTCTTGTATTACTAAATCTTTTCCAAAAAATCCTGTACCAATATCAGCAATTGCAAATAAACACATCATTGCAAATGATGCAAATCCTACTACTGATTTTTCATTGATATCATTATCATCTTTAAACATATCTTTGAAAGCCATATATTTATTTTTTAAATAATTAAACATAATAAAACATTTTTATATGAAACGTATTTATCATAAATATTAAAAAGCAAACCTTGCTCCAACAGTTAAAGCAAACGTCATAGGGATATTTTTATCTGTATTATGAATTGTAGTTATTCCTAAGTTTGCATTAAATCTTTGAGATAATCTATAACTATTATTTAATCCTATTATATAAGTAAAGTTCTCAAAAGGAATAATTTTTAAATCTAAAGGTCTAACTGTTACTGGTAAAGACAGTGCTACCATTGGAGCTAAGGTAAGTTTTTTGCTTTGACCTATTTGATATGGCTTAGTAGCAAATCCTGTGATAGACGTAGTAGATGATATTTCTCCAAAAGACCTAATTAACCCAGTACTTAAAGCATATCCTCCAACTGCACCTTTAAACTTATTATCTTTTTGACCCATAAATACTCTACTGTAGCTGTAAGATAACATAGTAGTACCGTACATATACATAAAGTTAACTGAGTTAGTATCTACATAGTGGATAGAACCTTTATCGTAAAAAGTTCCAAACAATTCTTTTTCTCCAGTAAAAGGGTTATCTAAATAATAATTAACTGGTTTATCATAAGCCCACCATACATTACTAACTGAAGTACCAACCATAAATTGTTGCATATTAGACCATATCATAGCATTGTAGCTATAAGTTGTAGTACCTATTAAGTTAGCTTGTGTCATTCCAAAAGATGCTGCTGTACTTACAGTACCATCTATCATTTGCATAGTTACTAAGTTAGCAGCTATAACAGGTGGCTGTCTTTTCTTTTTCTTTTTCTTTTCTTCTTCCTCTTCTTCTTCTTCACTATCGTCAGATTCTTCCTCTTCTTCTTCCTCCTCTTCTTCATCTTCCTCTTCTTCCTCCTCTTCTTTTTCTTCTTCTTCCTCCTCTTCTTCTTCTTGTTCCTCTTCTTCCTCTTGTTCTTCCTCCTCTTCTTGTTCTTCTTCTTCAGACTCTTCTTCGCTTTCTTCTTCTGAGTCATCACTTTCTTCATCATCTCCACCTTCGTCATCATCCCCGCTATCGTCGTCATCACCACTATCATCATCATCACTATCTCCTCCCTCATCATCGTCCCCACTATCATCATCTCCTCCGTCATCATCACCCCCATCATCATCGCCGCCGTCATCGTTACCTCCATCTGAATCGTCACTATCACCTCCGTCGTCACCATCTCCACCATCCGAATCGTCACTATCACCTCCGTCGCCTCCATCATCTCCTCCATCACCATCAGAATCACCTCCATCTCCAGAATCACCTCCACTGTCGTCTCCGTCTCCTCCACCATCGGAATC
>Ga0206131_10001216_pt1 | contig 33546 bp, 34 predicted proteins | sample Helgoland_Spring_FD_148636 | JGI IMG/M metagenome (GOLD analysis project Ga0206131, IMG submission 148636) | Pelagic subsurface seawater microbial communities from Kabeltonne, Helgoland, North Sea - Helgoland_Spring_Bloom_20160517_1 | ecosystem: Environmental > Aquatic > Marine > Epipelagic ... | reverse complement strand
TTTGTTTGTACTAAGTTAATGGCGATACTTGTAATGAAAACACCAAATACCTTGATATATTCTTCTTTTAGAAATTGGTTCAAGAAATGAAGTACAAAATGCATTGTTGACACCTATATATTTTTATGATATATTTGGTGTATCACTAATCGCATATTTCTACTTCTACATCTTGCACTACATATTCTGCATTCGCATTTGGAAATAACCTGACATTATATTGCACGAAATGTAATTTCATACAACAAGAGAGTACGCCGATAAACACAAATATTGCTAAAATAGTTGTGATAATTTACGAAAATATCATAATTGTTAGTTATTTGTACAGTATTTCATTTGTGTGTTTTTTGACTGTAAACAATAACTATTCGTGATACATACTATGAAACCCTGGAGGAATACGTACACTAGGGATACGTACAGAATGTATTTTTTTATGTGATACCTGTATCAATGAGACATACGAATTCTGTTCATCGTCATCGTAAGTAAAACACAGTAAATATTCTATTCCATCAATAACTACTACTTGTGCTTCAGAATTTACATACATACTATCTAATCGGAATATACATGTTGATTTACTTTTTTCAGTAAACTGACTTATATCCGTTTTTGTAAAACCAATAATTTTACCAGTTTTTGCATTGAATATACTACAGTAAATATGTTTTGGGTTTAATTTAGAAGTCATTGGGAAATCCATATTGTACTCAATATCATCAAAGTTCGGTATTTTTTCAATGAAATCGTTTTTAATAATTGTTGCCTTTTTCGTTTTTTTATTCAAAACGATTTGTTGTAATCTCAAATTCCCACGTATTTTATGTTCAGGATTATCCAAGTGTACGAAGTCTTCCATATCTAAAAAATCCATTACACAAGCATATATTACAAACGAATTATGCAATTCGAAAGCGTGTTCTGTAAAATGAAAAATAAACACATTATCATCTTCTAGGTAATACCATTCTACAGTTTTTGTGTCTTTGTGCATTGTACCGAATCTACTTGTACCATTATTATCAAATGCGAGTGGTAACTTATTTTCCATAATTTTGTTGAAATCATATTTTAAAGGTAAATCGGGAATAATCAAATGGTTTCTCGTTTGTGCAACATCATGAATCATACCATTATTTATGAGAGGGATGTTACTTTGATGAATAATTTCTAGATTTTTATTCAGTACATTATGGAAAAAAACACCATTTACAAAATCATAATTGTTATAACCGTACAAATACAGTTCATCACGTTTCTTATCGATTTTTGGATGAGCCGTTACACTTTTCACATTAGGTATTTCTAATTGTGCTTTTGTAATAATATTATTATTTGTACGGTCATAGTAAATATTATACGGGAAATCACCTTCGTGCAAGGCATAATGTTGGCCATCCCATTCTAAAAAAGCAGTATTTGCAGTACCTCTTGCACCAGGAACTAATGCTAACATCTGTAACATCGACCATTTCATAATTTCTATCATTCCGTGTATGCCGCGGAGTTCACCGAAATATAAATACATTTTTTTGCCCCATCGTAATTCTGCTTTGTACCGTTTAGTCTCGACCCACCTATTTACATAAGTAAATGATGTACCATTGAATAGAGCTGCGTGTACCATACCATCTCCGTCAAACCAATGATACCCTGCATCTTTTGTCCCTAAATTACGAGGATTTGAACCGATTTGAGAGAACGTACCAGATAATTTTGACAGTAAATAATGTTCGTGCTCTACTTCAACTGTGCGTTCTTTTTCAACAGGTCTAAAAACACCATTCAAATAATGATTGTATGGTATAGATGGCCGCTTGAAAGAATCTATTACGCTATTTACTGTAAATAACAATGCAAACACGCCAAATGCTTTATTCCAAATCATATATATTTATAACGAATAATATATGTAAGTATGTATATATTTATTGGTAATTATGAATTATGATTTGTTATAATCATGCTTCTACATCAGACGTGATACTAGAACAATTATGTATGTACTGTAACTCGGGACAAGAACTAACCACTATATCTGCGTCAGATATCTGTCATTCTTGTATAGATTTTTTGGATACTATCGTATGTACAAAATGCAAAACACAAAAACAGCAAATTGCAAGCCCTTGTATTAACTGTCAGCGTGTAATTTACAGTGAACGTATTCTTATGAAAAAAGACTCACTGCCGTTAGAAAATCCTGATGAAATGAAAACTAAAAAATGTAAAAAATGTCGTTTCGGTATCAATATTGCCAATCTTACGTTCAGGACTATCGACCATTTCTGTAAGAGATGTTATCGTAATCGAGACAACCGTTATTTTTGTGACCCGTGTTTTGATTCATACAAGAATAATTATAAAGTTTGTTTCACCTGTACAAATATTATTAGAATCAAATAAGAGATAAATCGCAAATATTTGAAACTACCCTAGAATCCAACAATTTAGATAAGTTTCTGTACAAAATATTTTGTCTCAAACCTTTATACGAAAGAATGAAAAGTAACACCAGGAAAAATATTTCAGGTGGGAAAAACCGTACACAAAAGAGATTTAATACGTTCATCCCTAATTCAAATGAAAAAAGCAACATTCGCAAAGTACTAAATCCAATAAAAGATGATAAGTTAGTAAAAGAATACCAAGAATTGCGAAAATTAGGTTGCAAATGTTCAATTAAAGCATCTGCTGAGACACGATTAGGAAACAACATTGTGGACCGTTTTACTGTAAAAGAACGTTTACACACAAAGGGCAATCAAGATATCGACTTTTATACATTTTGGAAAAACCGTTTATATTATCGCAAAGAACCACGTATCAAAAAGATGTTGGAATTTTATGATACACGAGACATAGAAGAAATCCGAAAATTCAAATATATTTACAATCTTTACTTTTCATCGATTTCTATATTTCGACCAATCGTTGCAATGGAGTTGTACTGTAAAATGAATGCTAGACGTGTTCTTGATTTCACAATGGGTTGGGGTGGAAGATTAGTAGGTGCACACGCACTCCGAATAGAATCATATATTGGTATTGATACTAATACCAATTTGAAAAAACCGTACAACAATATGGTGAAATTTTTAAGAGAACAAGAAACCGAACACGAGACACCAATGGATATACAATTATATTTCCAAGATGCAGTCAAATTTGATTATTCTAGTGTACATTATGACACAGTATTCACATCACCACCATATTATGATTTAGAAATGTACCGTAAAAAGAAAAATGCAAAAGAGGCGTTTCGAGACAAAGAAGAATGGCACGAAAAATTCTATTTCCCACTTTTCAAAGAAACATATAAGCATTTACAGTATGGTGGACACTTCTGTCTCAATGTTCCTGAAGAAATATATGAAAATGCTTGTATTCCTATTTTAGGAAAATGCAAAACAAAAATTCTCTTAAAGAAAAAACAACGTTCTGACAAAAATCAGTACAAGGAGTTTATCTATGTTTGGAGGAAAAAATGATGTCGACACTCATATTTGGAGGAAAAGATGATGTCGACACTCATATACGGTATGAAGGTTCCAAAAAACAAAAAATTGATAATATAAAGGTGTTGTTCTCTTTTCATAATTTAGGGGGATATTACAAACCATTATTATTCACAATTATCGTAATCGAACTTTAAGTTTACAGTACATTATGGAACTCGTAGGAAAACAGAAAACACAAAACATTGGCGAGAAAGATGAAGTGCAATGCACGAAACGACTATTCTCTCTAGACTCAGAATTAAACTACAATGAGTTAGTTAGAGTATTTGGCGACGATGCATCTGAAGGCATTGAAGTCATCAATCCATCTACACACGTTCCTTACAGTAATATTGACCAAATCAAGAAAACAGCGGGCTCATATAAAGCAGATGTAGTGGTGAGAATGAAGAAAAATCAGAAACCGTACAATATATCGATAAAATCAACAACTGGCGCACCTCCTGCAATTTTGAATCATACTCACCGTAATGCAAAAGTGTTCCAGCAAGGAGGACAATTGAATAAACATCTGCCGAATATCGATATGTTACTTGATGAATACAAAGGGAAACGAACTTCGAGAGCATTCAAAGAAGATGTCTCAATGACCAACCTGGAATGTATACAGAATCCAGAAATTCGGAATAGCATTGTAAATACATTGGCTTATTTCCTATTTCAGGGTACAGGAAGCGGCGAGTCAAAACAACAAGCAGATAGTATTCTAGTCTGGAACAAAGGCGATATGACTTTCAAAGACTGTACTAATACAGAAGAACAACAAAGTTACGCAAATAGTATTCTAGAAAATAGTGTAATGTCTTTAAGAGAAAAAGGAATGTCTAAAACTGTACATAATAATATGTTACCATGGGTATACGAAGAAGAAAATAATGGTGTACTGAAACGTAAGGGATGTTGGCACATTCGTATGGACAAAAAAATGAAAAAGTAAATATTATATAATTTTGCATTTCGAAATATTATTTGTTTTTCAGTGTAATATCCATTGTAACGATTATAATATATACAGAATCGTTGTCTATCTATTATTTATACAGTACAGTACAAATAATAATGGTAAGATCACGTTTGCACACTAAAATCGAATATCCTGAAAGTAAACGGATGGATGCAGAGGATAAACAGCATAAATCTGTTATTTATCAGTGCAACATACTTCCTGATAATATATTGTACAGGATTACTTTAGGAAAAGAACGAGACACTTTTTCTCATTTTGGTGTTTATTATTATCCAATATACTTGGTAAGTGACAAAAACAAAATACGTGGAAAAATTGGTGTCTATGAAATCGAATCTACAAAACGTTTAACTATTACAGATGATGATGGTGATGTCAATATTGACTTATTAGGTTCCCCTACACTCTTTTTACACGTAACAAAAGAATATTTACAGAAATATGGATTCCGTACAATAGACCCTAACGCTGAGACATTAGAAGAAGGTGAAATCGATGAGGGAACAATAGATGTACCCACCAAAGACAAAAAGGAAGAAAAAGATGAAGAAGAAGAGGAAGAAAAAGAAGAAGAAGAGGAAGACCAAGACAATATATTCGATTTATCTGTACCACAAAAACAAAAACCTAAATCAATTGACGATGAGACAAAAATAACTCGAGACAATATATTTTCGAAAATGGATGTACAGTTGCCTGATACATATGCAGAAGAAACAAAGACAATCGCAAAAAAAATCCGTTCACAGTACACCAAAAACAGTAGCGATTCATGGATTGTACAGGCCTTGGAAAACCCAAATTACCGTATAAAAAAGATTCCTGGTGATGGGGATTGTTTTTTTACAAGTGTAGTAGAAGCATACAAATCAATTGGACTTGAGACAACTGTACCTAAATTGCGGTCTATGTTGTCTCAAGAAGTTCATATTGCTCAAGTAGAAGAATACCGTAAAATCTATATGGATTTAATGAAAGAGAAAAACAATCTAGATATCGAATCGAAAAAACGAGAGGTTGCATTAAGTGATCTAAAACGTTCTAAATCAAATCCATCTCTTTCTCTTGAAAATGCACGGAAAATCGTGGAATTATCGAAAAGCAATCAAGAAGAAAAAGAAAGTTTGACAGAACAACAAGAAATGAATGAATTAAATATCAAAGATTTCGCATTTATGAAAACAATATTGTACGATATGAATGAAGGAGACAATGATTCCAGGACAATTTTGGACAAGTTTAAACTGTACGTACAAACATCCAATTACTGGGCAGACACGTGGGCAATTTCCACGTTGGAAAGAGTTCTAAATATGAAAGTAATTATTATGGAAGATACCACTGACAAAAATGCAATCATGCGCTGTACACAAATGAATGATGATGTCTCAAAGTACAAAGATTATGACCCAACTCATTACGTTATTTTGAATTATACTATGAATGGAAATCATTATGAACTTATTACATATCAAAGCAAGGCTATTTTTACTTTTACAGAAATACCGTACGACTTAAAGGAATTAGTAGTACGACGATGTCTCGAAAAAATGGCAGGACCATTCGCACTTATTCCTGCATTTCGTCAATTTCGCTATGACCTTGGATTATTGGAAGCCGAAGATGAAGATGAAGACGATGATGCATCTTCTGAAGAGAACAAAAAATTATATGATGAGTTACCAGTTTTACAGTTTTACGAAAGGTCGGCTTCTTCGAAGCCAGGTAAAGGGAATGGCGATGAGACCAAAGAAAAAGGCCTTAAAGAAGACCCGTATTTCGCCGATTTAAATAGATTTTTGAAAGGTATCAATCCAAAAGAGAAAAAAGAGCGAGAAGAATGGCGAAGAATGTTAGATGATTCATGGACAAAATATCAGTTTGAAGTTGATAATAAAAAGTGGGCATCGGTAGAACATTACTTGAAAGCTGTACCATTTAAAGACCGTTATCCAGCCATTTATCATAATTTTTCCATTAGCGATAGTACGTCTGATATTTCTACTGATTTGAAAAAGGCGGAAGATTCTATGAAATCAGTTAAGGGCAAAGAAGGTGTACACTACAAAGCCAAGAAAGATGTAAAAGACCTTGACCCTGATTTAGAAAAAGAATACCGTACAGATGCATTGAGATCCAAATTCACACAAAACGCCGACCTTACTACTTTATTGGCTAGTACCAAAATGTCTAAATTGCAAAAATATATTCCAAAAAATCCTTCCAAAATAGATGTAGAACTGATGAAAATTCGACAAGAAATTTTGAACGGAAAAACAAGCAAATAATTTCACCTAGATATGTAATATATTTATCAGAAAAATGATTTACATATATTTAGATGTTACAGTATATACAAATATATATTCTCAGCAGATTAAGAACAAAAATGCCAATTCATACTACCAATTTCACTTTCCCAAAGAGAGCAAATGAGCCAAAGAAGGCCCAATTTGACAACAAACAAAATAAATTAGTGCACAAAACACCAAAACCAAAACAGATAAGAGGTAAAAATATCCGTATGGTAGAAAATGCAGTACCAAAAATGACAACGAATGAAATCGCACGAGAATATTGGAAACTCGGACTGTACTTGATTGAACATAGTAAGGTAAAACTAGGAATGCAATACTTGGATGCAAGCATTCACTATAGACAGGAAAATGGGCAATCACACTATCACGAACAAGGTGTTTACAATAAGATGCTAGACAAACACTTCAATCAGAAAAGATACTAATTCTTCAGGTACAGTAAAATATGATGAAACTATTACAAAAACTCAATAAAAATCTTTTTTTTGTAATAGTTATGTTATAGGAAGTAATGCACAATATTATTCTAGGAATCGTTTTTATAATCATTATTATTGTGTGCCTTTATGATTTACAGTATGATGAAGGGTTTGAAGCACAAGAGGAAGAAGATTTGCTGACTTTTTATTCATCGTACAATGATTATAACAAACACGTGTATCCTTTAAGGGAAAAATTATCAGAAAAGGAAAATGAATTTGTAGAAAAATGGATTCATAAACTAGAAAATGAAGATTTTGAAAGGAAAGGTGTTTCTGTTTACATTATTTCATTTACAATTCATGAAGATGGTACTGTAAATAAATCTAGATTTTGCATAGGTACAACAACAAAATACTCAGAATTTGAGACAGATAGTAAAGAACTATTAAAGAATTTGAAAATTACCCATAATATTGTAAAACCTAAGAATTATAATTATTACGGTATTGCGTGGGATTTAGAAAACGAAATAATCAAATTATATTTGATAAATGACAAATATAGTAAGATAGTATGTTATGTGTACAGTGTAAAAGGAAACGAAGAAAAAGACAAACCTATTACTGTAAAAAAATATGATGTCAGTAAAAATGAGACAACAATGATAAAATATGGAAAACAAGTAAAGCAATTTAATTCGCGAACATTGCCGCAAGAATTATTAGATAAATATCCACTTGCGACTGAACTAATTGAACACGTGAAAACAACAATGGAATGGAATGTTGATACTTACAGCGAATATGATTCCAAATTAAATCTGTATTTCGATATGTTGGAGTATTTAGAAAATAATATGGAATCAGGGTCGACTTAAGGCGCTTTTCGTTTTCTGCTACGCGTACGGGGTGGACTGGTATACTGTACAAAATGTATTTTTTCATTATTCTGTGCAAAATTACTGAGAGTATCCAAAAGTACACCAAGTGGGACATTTTCTGGAATACCGTTTCTCACTTTGTTGTCTCGTTGAAGATGTTCAGGTAATCGTATAATATTAAGAATTTGTATAAATAAACGTCTTCGTTTTGAGACATAACTCTTATTAATCGTTTTCTGTAAACACAAGGGGTCCAATTGTGTTAATGTATCCGTGGTAATGTATATATTGTCAATAAGTGCATCTATTAAGTGTGATACAGTAAAACAAGTCAATTCTACGACCATTGGTAGTGTATCATTCTTCGCTAGCACATTTTCTATCTTGTCTTTCGATGACCTTATTTTACCAGCATCTTTCAAAAAGAAATCAAAACAGTGTATTTTGAGAGACAATGTCTCACGAAATCCAAATTTACTGTAAGACTTAAGACCACCTATATTTGCATAATTATGTGCTAGTTCCAATAAACCGTATGAGAACCCAGTAGTTTTTAATGTATATGTGTACAGAAATAATAAGGTTTTTGCAGTAGGCAATGATTTCACTGAATCTTCTTTTGAGACACATATCAAGTTCAATGCAGGGATACGTTCAAATTCAGGCTTTGTGCATTCTCCAATTTGTGTAACCATGAATCCCACTATATTTTGTACAGTAATTGTCTCACCATACAGTACAAAAATAATGTCATATGCTGGAACCGTTTGTATATCTTCAAACACATCGTCAATGTAACTATCACCTATAGATAATGATGGATTGTTATTGCAGAATTGAGACATACGAGCTTTCAACTCAGGCAATTCATATTGAAATTTTGCGAATCCGTACTCAAAGTATATACGGTGATGTATCAAATAATCGTATACTGAATCGGGTAATGTAATAGGATATGTAAATGTCATATTATACATTCGCTAAATAGAATGAATAATACAAATAATATGGTTCTTACTGTCTTCTAGTGTTTTTGCCACCTTTCGTTCTTCTTAATGATTTACGAAGCTTCTTGGTGCCAGTCTTTACCTTTTTAACAACCACATTTGATACCTTCTTTGTTTCTCTGTATAGAACACCAGCCGCTTTAGCGGCTTGTGCAACCGACATTTGAGGGTTCTTTTTTCTAAATCCCTGTAAAAATACAATCCAAGGGTTTTTTGTCATGTTCAGAATAAGTGCAGATGCTTATATATTGTACAATTATATTTTTCTATTTTTCTATTTTTCTATTTTTCTATTTTCCTAAAGGTTGGTTGACTTTTACGAAAATTATCTGTCAATGGAAAATATAATGAGACATATTCCTCTGGAATTACAGAAACATATACTATCTTATTTGACCACATCAAAAGAAGACCCATTGTCTCAACCGTACACACATTATGGAACGCATTTCTATTATCCATTAGAACGCACATTTAATCTACATAAAAGAGGACGGTGTATATGCACAACGAGACAGGGGAACCGTTGTAAACGAATCGTATTTTATACGCAGCGTTTGGTATGTACAGTACATAAACGAGACAATTTTGTAGAAGAAATTTTAAATTCGAATTATTGCAATTGAAAACCCTCGAAGATTTTAAATCATAGATGGTCAGATTTTACACCTTCGTCAACGAATAGACTAGTATAAACAGAAAACAAGGATATACAGTAAATGTCAATATATCGTGAACTTCTATTACCAATTGCTGGTTACTTTATAGGATGTATGATATGTCGTACAGTAGGTAATAACACACTTTCTCACGAAGATTTTACATCATTTTGTAATCGTATTGTACTGTTTTCTGTAATCATGATATTGCGTTATTCCACCATTACGCTATTACGACATTATATTATTACTATATATGACTATCATCATTACTGGTTGAATTTATCACCAGTTCTTTTACATAAACAGATGCTGAAGTTTCTAGGATACAGCGTCTGATGAACGCATTGTTGCGAAATAGCTATTTTTATCTAATGCATAATTATTCGGTAAATGATATACTTTACAGTCTGAATGTATTTGGTTGTTTGAGACAACGGGGATAATTGTTCCTTTATACCACGGTGTCTCGACACCGTGTAACCCAATCGCGCTACTAGCGCGTAAAGAATATCCAGCAATATTCTTGATATCCCAGTATTTACTGTCTATAAATCTTCCAAATTCTTCTTTGTCGTATATCCAAAATCCTGTATAAGGGTTTGTCTCATTCTGTACATACATATGTGCATCTAATTTCACTTTTCGAGACATTGGAACAATAATATCTGTACAGTATTCAATGTTGTTTTCATCATATTCTACACGTAAAAACCCTAAATTGTATTTGTCTTTTATTAAACGGTCTTTATAACGGAACCAATATTGTACAGCTTTATCGGGAATTAATATATCATCTTCCAAATAAATGAATACATCATATTTGTCTCGTTGAGACAACATCAAAGGACGATATCTCCATGTTAAATACCAAGGATGTATACCTGTTAAATCGTGTGAGACAACTTCTATTGTACCATTACGATTCTCTTCTTGAAACATTGCAGTCGTTAGACCGCCCTCAATATTCGTATGTACAAAGATATCTGTCTCAAACGGATAACGATTTACCATCTCAATCATCTGATCAATATACGATAGACGATATTCTGTTTTTTTACAGTAAAAAAACACAATATGTTTACAGATTTTCATCTTTTATGCACACCATTTGTCCCCTATGTTTATATCTTTTGTAAACGAATCCATATAAAATGTCTCGATTATTGTACTGTACAACAATAATGGAGTTTGAGACAATGGATTTGCTCAGTGAAATGACAGAACAGAATGACCAGAGAACGTCATTCTTAAATAACAATTTAATCAATCAAACAAATAAACACATTCAACTACTGTACGAAAAATACGAGAATGATGATTATATGATTTCGAAAATATATCATTATGTCAGTCAACAGTTACCACAACAATTGCTTTCCATTCACGAAGCGAGACAGCGGAGTCTGGCAAAGCGCGAAAAGAACGAAAAAGAACAAGAGAAATTTATGAGTCGGTTTTTGAATCAGTCCAAATACTTCTATTATCCAACCAATGAAATGTTTTATATGTACGACGGAGAAGACTATTGTGAGAAGAGTGAAGACGATATATTGTACGATATTGTCTCATCTATCACTCAAGCAGATAATGGTGATTTACAGAATTGGAAACATAAAACCAAAGTATCAGTGTTGAAACGCATAAAAGAACACCATTTATTTACAGCAATACCAGAATCTGTAACCATCCAGAGTGTCGTTTCTGCCTTATACCCAGCTATATTCAGTAAAAAATCAGAAGCTAAATACTTTTTAACAATTTTAGGAGATAATTTACAGAAACGGAACGGAGAACTCATTCATTTTATACCGTCTTATGCTGGGCCGTTTTTGAAAGAAATTAATCGAAAATCACTTCTTATGTTAAGTCAACACTGTACAACTACATTTAAAACAAAATGTCACGAAAAGCACTACGAAGGTGCGAATTATGAATTATGTAGAAATGTCCCAATCAGTTCAAGTGTCTCAAGTGAACATTTCTGGAAAACCTTTTTAGCAGAAAATTCCCTAAATCTCTTTTGTGTAGCTTGTCATTATTCCAATCGGTATCAAGATTCCAATAAATATGTTGTACAATTTAGCAATGATTCAGATTTACATAATTATGTATTCAAAATCCCTAAACATCCACTTCCTTTGTTATTTAGCCGTTTTTGCGATGAGTTTCTATTCATTCATCAAGACAATGATTCCATTTCTACTGAATCGTGTCCATTTTGGGAATGTTCTCCTCAAGAATCGTTTTTAAGTACAGTAATGGACAATGAGACAACACACGCAGTAATTACCAATTCCGATATTCATCTTACGTGGAAACATATGTTCTACTTATGGAAGTACTTTTTACGAACACACAAGTATCCATCGAATTTGTATTCTACTTCATGTAAAAATCAAGCAATTGAGATATTTCGTGATCGTTACAATGAGACAAATGATGCTTTTGAAGGGATTGGAAGTTCTCAATTACCTGTGATTCAGAAATTTTTACGGTTTTGGGATGAGACAATGATTGAAGAGTCGAATGAGAATAATGTACTGAAAATAGATGAAGTTGCCTCCTTATTCCGTAAATGGTTGTCTCAATCATCTGATGAACAAAGACATTTCCGAAAAGAAAAGTTTTTGCTAAATGATTCTAAAATCGTAGATATTCTCAATTATTACAAAAATCAAATCGAAATCGAAGATTCCAAATATCTTTACAACTTTAGGAATATTCTTTGGGACAAAGAATCTGAAATGATGGATTGTATTGAAATCATTCGAGACAAGATACGAGCTTCCAATAATGAAGATACACACTATGTTACCATTGATGATATGTACAGTTATTACACGTCTTCGTATAGTAAAGTACTTACTGTAACCAAACCTGTGTTTGAAAAATTCGTTCGCGAAAAATACCGTGATTGTCTCGAAAATGATTATTTTGTAAAAGAGAAATTAATGTGATTGTACTGTATATCGTAATACCTAGTCGTACGAGTAAACCTGATAGTAGAAAGGTGGATGTTCAATCTAATAAATATATCGTTCTTTTAACTAAATCTTCATCCGAACTTCTAAGTAAAATATCGACTGCAATCAACACTACAAAATCAAGTTCAAAACCAAGTTTAAACCCAAAGAGTGAAAGTAAAAGTAAGAATAGTAAAGTTGTTCCTATGAACGGCGGACGGAAACGTACCAAAACAAAAAAAGAAGAGCAACAAAAAAAAAGAAATAACTTCAACACTCAACAATAACAATATAAAGAATTTGCACTAAATACATGTATAATATGTTTACTCTACTCGCTCTCACTCTTATCCCAGTTTTTGTACAGTCTCTTGTGTTGAATGGTGGTGTCACGAAACCTCTTGGTTTCTTCGACCCTCTAGGTTTTACAACTGACAAAACGGATTCACAGCTATTATGGCTTCGAGAAGCAGAACTAAAACACGGTAGATGGGCAATGATTGCAGCAACAGCGATTCCTTTGACAGAAACCATGAATGATGCACCAGCAATTCATTCTTTAGACAGTACAAATACAGCAACTCAAGCTGCATTTATGACTCTAGTAGTTGCAAGTGAATTCCAGACAATGTTGAATGGTTGGAACACACCATTCAAAAGTGCAAACGAGTTTTTTACAATAAAGTCTGAATACAATCCAGGTGATTTAAAATTGGGTGTCTCAAAGGGTTTTGCTAATAAAGATGAGACATTTATGGTAGATGCAGAGCTGAATCATGCAAGACTTGCTATGATTGGATCATTAGGAATGATTGCACAAGAATTGGTTACAGATAAACCATTGTTTTAAACCAGTAACGTTTTGAAATCTTCGCTGGTATAATACGTAAAAACAGACAAAATATGAAAAAGGTAAATAAAGATTATTTTCATATTTTTACAATACAATAGAATGATAGCAGAACTCATAGAAAACAAGTGCATACAAATTGGGAATTTCAAATTAAAGAATGGAGACACATCAAAATATTATTTCGACATGAAATCTCTTGTCTCGTTTCCAAATCTCCTAAAACGAATCGGCGATGAACTGTACAAAAAATTAGACGACTTTGATATTATATGTGGGATTCCTTATGGTGGTCTTCCAATCGCAGTGTACATATCGACCACTTATAACAAACCACTCATTTATATTCGAGACAAAGCGAAATCATATGGTACACAAAAACTCATTGAAGGGAATTATAAAAAAACGGATAAATGTCTCATCATCGATGATGTGATTACATCAGGTGGGTCAATACAAGAAGCAATAGATATTTTACAGGATAAAGTGACACTTGTACAAAGCGCAGTTATCTTTGATAGACAACAGAACCATACGTGTACAATGCCAGTGACTTCTTTGCTAAATAAAACAGATGTGGTAAAATATCGTTTACAGAATATTGTAAAAAAAAAGAATTCGACATTATGCTTTGCAGCAGACTTATCGGATTATGCAAAATTATTTAATATCATTGAAAACCTTAGCAATGAAATCGTAATATGTAAAATCCATTTTGATACAGTACCGCTACATCGAAGAGATACATTTAGAGAAAGGTTAACACAAGCGTCAATTGAACACGATTTTTTGATAATGGAAGACCGTAAATTTAACGACATTTCTCATATTGTAAAACAACAGTACAGAGAATTCCAAAATTGGGTGGATTTAGTTACAGTACATACATTAGTAACAAACGAAGTGGTAAAGTCATTATCAGGAGTGGTTTTAGTAGCGAATATGTCGAATAACAATTATGATTTTTCAGGAAAAGCTTATGAACTTGCTAAAACGAATAACGAAAGAGTCATTGGTTTTGTAACGCAAAAACGCATACCCGAAGGAGTTGAAGACCCCAGATTCATATGTATGACTCCTGGCATATCTACAGTAATAACGAGAATAGAAGACCAACAATACCGTACAAAGAATGATGTTGATACAGATATTCACATTATTGGACGTGCCATATATAACGATACACATTACAAATAATAATAAAATAAATGAATTTCCATATTTTATTATATTATTTACGACCTTCTTTTAGATCGTCTTGAATGTCTTTTTCTGGTACTAGATTTCTCAGCACCGAACTTTCCAGGTTTAGCTAAAGCCCATCCAGCTTTTACTAAATTGTTGTTTTTCTTGGCTTGTTCAACTTTCTTGCGTGAGACAATACGTCTGTTCTTGTTTTGCATTAATTGGTCTCTCAACAATTGACCTTCTGTTTTGTATGCAGTCTTGTTCCACACTTCACGTCTGGAGCCCTTTAATTTCTTGTACGTTTGTCCTTTAATATGGTATTTACCATCACTTTCTCTTTGAGGTCTGTTTGTCATTTAGTGGAATATATACTAGATAAATAAAAAATATTGTGCAAATATATAGAAATTGCAATACCATGAATATTCAATTTGACGCATTTAATTCAACCAGCAGTGTAAAAAATGCGAATGTGAGTGACCTCGCATATTCCCTAAATGAAGATGCAACTGCAACACTAGACCGCAGAATCAGCGATAAACTCATTCAAGATGTGTTTTATTTTCGTACAGATAGTGATATTACACAAAATTCAACTGAAGTGTATTACTATGTAGATATGACAAATTGGAGACAAATTATAGAAAAAACGATGAACCCTTTTAATAGTACAGTAACTAGCGGATATTTTGGCGCAAACTCCAGTGATTCACTTGGAAAAGATTTTTTGCGTCACATTGCAAATCAAGTATTTGGAAGTCATTTTGCAGTAGATTTGTTCACAAATGAAGATTCTGTTTATGCTGATATTTTTAGCAAATGCGTGCCCGTGTCTCCAGCGATATTAACCATTTTAAATAGTGTGAATATAGATTCGCCAACTTTAACTAATGTTGACCCTTCTAACAATAATTATAAATATCTTATTCATAAATCCACCTTAAATTTGTGCCGCGAATTAGTAGAACAGTTACAAGCAACAGGTACATCAAGATTTTCGACGTTAAATGAATATGAGTACAGAAATATGGAGGGGTATTACAGTATTCCATTGGTAGAAGATGATACTATCAGCTTTAAAATGACATTGACAGCTGCTGATGGACAACATAATGTAACTCAGAAAACAAATGCAATAAGTTCAAGAACATATCAAATATCATTAAAAGTAGGGAAAGTAACGGATGAAATGATATTCCATTTATTAGGAAATAGTCCGTTAGAATATACAGAATATACTAACTATGGTACAATTGCAAACCAAGTGACTGGTGGAAATATAATTAATGTAAATCATACATCTAGATGGGATGGTGTAGAAGTAGACCCAGAGTTTGTAACATACGAAGGCAAAAATTGTTTGTTCATGAAACAATATTCCTTTATGAGTTTTGACTTCGGTTTCAATGTCTCAAATATGTCATTGACAAGTATGCTGTACATTACAGACGGATTAACGAGTAGCAGTAGTCGTATTTTCAGTTTTGATATCTTAACCGTAACATATATGGAAACGGTAATTTATATTGATAACGGTAATTTTGCGACAAGTTCTGATGGATTTTTTATGGTGGAGTCTCAATCTGGCACTACAATGTATACTCTAGGTACAGCAAATAGAAATAAATGGATTCATATAGCAATCATATTTGACAATGTAAATGGTGGATACAAGTTGTATGCTGATAATATCGAATTAGTATATTTTCCAACGAATTACTTAGATGCTGCACCAACAGGAACTGAAACGTTTTCATTCACAAATGAATTTTTCGTTGGACATTCAGATGATGATGGACCGAGACACGAGGCATATAATGATTCTCAGTTTAATAAATATCATATGTACAATGTACGAGTATTTGACCGTGCGTTAATTCCAACTGAGAGGGCATTTTTGTATGATTTGGAAATAACCTAAGATAATAATTTCCAAGCAGTTGGCGTTTTCTTTGACGTTTCTTCTACAAGTTGCATTCTTTCTTCTGTTTTCAAAATCGCCAAATAAATATTTATTGCATTTATAGGCGGTTTCATTTTCATTCGTAGTATATAATTAAATATTGTATGATAAGATGCATTGCATAGTTTGAACAGTCGTTTCATCCTTTTACAAAATGTCTCATTAATACCGTACAACACTATCATTTGACCTCCATTTACAAATTTGGTTAAATCACCCAATAATAAATGAGTTTCATTTTCACACGAATTTGTCATTTCTATTTCTTTACTGTATAAGTAAAGCAATATGGTTTTACATTGATAAAATGTCTCAATATCTTCTAATAATTTTCTAGATTGTGTACGGTAAAACGACCATCTATACAATCTTACGAAAAGAGTTTGGAACATGGTACATTTAATTTTGATGTACAGTATAATCGGTTATTATATACTGTACATTATGTGTTTATCCAGTTTTCTTATAATGCAATACTATTGAAAGATGCTCCATCAATGTTATAAGACACTTGTAATCTATCATCTTTTATTTGTTCTTGTTTACTAAAAGTAAAATCAGAAGTTGTCACAAATTTAGTTGGTATACTGAAACCAGATTTTACTATTTTTCTACCATACTTAGAATTATACTGTACAAATCTGGTCAAAGCATTTTTTAGAATGCATTTGTAGTAAATATGGGCTTGGTCATCTAAATTACAATAGTAAACAATGTAGTAAATATAAACGTATGTTCGAAACGTTTCAACCAATTGGGTCGTAGGAAAGTTATCATCAATGTGTAATTTCTTTTTACAAAGTGTATGTTCATCAAGCATATCGTAAATATGTGTTAAAAATGAACTATCTCCATGTGTGGCGTTCCAAACATATTGTCTCACTGCATATTTTTTTAGTACAGATTCGTGTTCACTTAATAATCGAATGATACAAAAACTTTTTAAGAACCAATAATGTAAAAAATCAGGAAGTTTCATAGAAGTATTATATTTGATATAAAAATACAAGTTATACATATGAGACTCTTCGAAAAATTCATTTGTGTACGGATTTTTGGGAAACCTAGGTTCAATATCAAAATATTCATCGCCGTCACATAAATCATTTCTGATAAGAGTTAGAAGGTCTTTTACTGTAAAATAAAATAGTTTCCCATTTTGAAGAAGTGAAAACACATATTGCTTATCCGCTGATATTTCATTCAAATATAAATCAGTATTTGAAGCAACTGGTGCACGTTTTAATTTCCATAAATAAGCAAATCGATTTAATGCTCTATAATTTCTTTGTACAGTAATAAATTCACCGAACACATATTCTCGCAGTTTTTCATCGTAGAAACTGTTTTCTAATACATCCTTTTTGATAAAAGAATATTTCTTTAATGGATTAGAACAATCGTCAATATATTTATACAGTATAGAACGACTCACTAAGTAAACAATATAGTCTTCTTGTGACAAATAAACATTTTTATATTTCCAAGAATCGCACTTGTTACACAAACGCAACTTTAAATCGTGTTCTTTCATTATATTTATACATTTTAAAGTCTTATGACAATAATTCATAAAGTCTGTATATGTACAGTATTCTTCACATTCGGATTTGTGAATTATTTTATACAGCAAATAATAGAATATATTTTTATTCTGTGTGCTATAAACAGAACAATTACACGTGGTCAAATATGATAATTTATCAAGTGTAAACATTTGTCTCATTCTAAATTAATAGAACGAGACATTTATACTATTTATTTCCATAAACCGAAAGTCCAAGTTCGTCGTGTACTGTACAAAAATTTGGCGAACCAGAAAAACAAGAAAATATAGGCAATAATAACAAATGCCGAAGCCCCCAAGAATATTGTAAATAATAATCCATCGAATAGCAACCATGTAATGGCCATCAATGTTATGCATTGTGATGGTGGACCATTTGTAAATATGATAGGTAACATCATCAATATTGCATTTGGTATTATCAATAGATACATTAGTTTTTCTGTTGCAATGTTGAATACATACTGATTTCGATTAGGTTCGATATATTTGTCAATTAAATCAAATGTTTTGTCTACATACTTGGATTCCTGTACAAATTTAATATCGATTTCCATTTCTTTTACAGTATTCGGCATATATACAGTTTTCATTCCTAATAACCCTTGTATTGCTAAGAAGATTGAGACAATTCCACCAGGGAGTGTCTCAAACCCACCTCCCCAAGGTGGTAATGGAATACTTGTAATAAATGTTACAAGGAATAGAAAAACGACAATACTATCTTTTCCGAAATAATCAAGTAATTCGCCGATTTTATATTTTGATTTTGAGTTTTTCAGCAATCTTTCTAGTTTTTCTAAAAATCCTGTTTGCTTTGGCGTTTTTCTAGGTTTTGTTTCCATTTCTATTATCTATACTGTACATATATATAATAGAATTTGAGACATATTACGTCACTTCTTATTTGAGTAAAAACGATTTGAGTTTTTCTACCAAAGTTTTACTAATACGTTTCTTTTTTTCGCCGCCACCAATCATAATAGTATCGATTTTAGTTTGATCATTTTCCAGTAGATGAATTAATGTTTTAAGAGAACCACCACATTCCGTCATAATAGCGATAGCGGTTAAAGAACTAATACCTGGAATTTGAGACAACAGTATTTCTCCAATATTATCCGAAGTGATATTGTCTTTTTTTACCTTTTTAACTACTGTACTATATGGTTGTATTTCTTCAGTTGGTAATCGCAATTCTTCGTTAGGAGGGAAAGTGAGACATTCACCACATTCCTCTGTACGATTCGAGTCCCATCTATACATATATGGTAAAACACCTTTTTGGAATTTTCGGTCGATTTTATCAGCAATATAAACTAATAATTCTGCAGTTTCTTGTACAGAACAAGTACGAAACACAGAGAATCCTTTGAAATAGGATAGAGAAGCAATTGTAGATAAAATCACTCGTTTATGTTCGGGCTTGGCTAATTGAGAATACATACCTTCAATAATGTACACAACATTATGTCTCGGATGGTCTGCATCATTCTGTAGACGATATGATTGTTCTTCATAACGGCCATCTCTTAAACTGGCCAATAAGTCATTAAGAGACTTTCGTTCAACTATCCAAACTGGTTTACCTTCTTCTGATTCTATTAATGCATCTCCTAAATGAAGCGATTTTGTCTCGATTTCAACATTTGAATTACTATATGCTTCATTAATCAAATATGCTTTATTGTACAATGCTGCTTCACGAACGTCAAGTATCAACTTCATTATATGGCTTCGATAATGAAGTTGAGACATTATATTTATACTGTTTGTCTCGTATCTTCACGGTATAAAATATATAATGAAAACCCTAACACGACCGTATATAGTGACAAAACCGCAATTGCACCTTCTATAATGAGAGACATCAGGAAATATTGATATGTGATTTTTACAGTATCTAAGTATATACAGTAAAAAAATAAAAAATGAACCGAATTGTAAATGTATTTGCCGAGACAAAGGAAAGGTATTATCGGCTATTTGGAAAGGATGTCAAGCAAATAAGTGACCTGAGATTTCGAGATGCTTGTGTAAGGGCGATGATGATAGAAGAGAATATGTCTTATGACAGAATGGACAATGTTTATGAAGCTTTTGACAAAGAACACGATGGACGAAACACACACAACCTGTGGAGAAATAAGTTATTTGCTGTACACGAATATTATGAACATACTGCACCGCAAAAAAAAATATTTGTAAATACAATTTGTTTAGAAATGTACAAACAGGTGGCGATGGGTCCAAGTGGAGACATAATCGAGAGTGATAATGATGATTACTACTTTAATGGTTCAAATGAGTCATCATACTTTGATGAATGGAATTCGCAATCTGTACCACTATTAGCAGCAGAACAAATTGTACACCAACCAGTTCTGCCACCAGTTCTGCCATCAAATACTATCATTCATACTGTAAATGTTAAAAGGAAGAAAAAGAATTAACCGTTACGTAACCATTGATTCATACTGTTTATATCACGTGCACCATTATATGGAATTACTTGTTTTGTATTACCTTCAAATTTAAAAATAAACGGAAATCCTGCTGCTTGTTGTAATGGAGGTACAGGTGAATACGTTTTATTAAAAAGAGGAACTTGTATATCTTGTTCTTTTTCTTCGATATCACAGCATGTTTTATCTGGATGCATTTTTTGCAATTGGTCCCAATCGTTTTTCATTGCGGTACAATGTCCACACCAATCTGCGTGAATTCGTCCATATACAACGTTATTTACGGTGGTCATTTTAACATTTTCTTCCTCATCTATTGGCTTCTTCTTTGTACGTCTTCTTTTTTGTTTCATTCTCTTTTCTTTTTGCTCTTTCCGTTCTTTCTTTTCTTTTTCTTTTTGTTCTTTCTGTTCTTTCTGTTTTTTCTGTTTTTCGCGTATTTCTTTCTTTGTTTTACGTTTCCCTTTTCCGCTTTCTTTACCTGGTTTAGATATACTAACAAATCTGCCTCTGTTGTCTCTTTTAACAGTAACCACCATTATAATAAAATCTATATATTAGTCAAAGAATAATATTTGTGTACAGTATATAGAGTTTTAAAGAAATATGAAATATCCAAAACTGAAGAAGAATCTACCAATGATAGTATTCATTTGGTTTATCATTTTTACTTTTTTAGTAGGTGTTGGTGTATGTCTATCTCCAAAGATTACAAAGGAAACTATGATGAACCTTTTAGGAAGTAAGACAGAAGCATTTACAGAAAATTCTGAAGAAACAGGAACAGGAACAGAAAATCCGCAATGTCCCGATGTCTTGATAAAACAAGGTTCACAACTTATGCTTATCCATTCCAAACTCCCTAAAAGTGAATCGAATCCTATTTACTTTGAGACACTAGATGATTACACAATGTATGTAGAAGACCAAAGAAAACGCGGACTAAGATGCCCAATACTATTTTTACAGAAAGAAAACAACGCACAAGGTGAAAATGTTTACAGAATGAGAGAAAGTCCCACAGAATTAAATGGAGGTTTTCCAATAGTTCCAGTACAAACACCATCTTTAGAACCTGTCAAAGTAGCTGATGCCACCAGAAGTGGTAATTATTTCAATAAAGATATGTATCCTGGATTCGATAGTCACGGTACATATATTGGTGTATATACAACACTAGATAAAATACACGATTATACTGAAAGTGGAAAAGTAAGTGATAATCCAATGGATACCAATTGGGGAGGCGTATTACATAGTCAAGCTGCAGTAGAATCAGGTAAATATGAAGACAGAGTAGTAGGGAAACAATTGATGGTACCGAAAGTATTCCCATAAAAAACTGTATAAATATCTAGCAAATATATTATCCATATTTGTGTACAATATGGATAATACAACAGTTGTATCCCAAGACAACGAAGTTAGTACAATAGAAAGCAAAATTCGAGACTATGTTGTAACAAATAAACCATTTGTTCACATTTTAACACATTGTCCAGAACAAACGTGTTATGTACAGTATACTTTGTCTCTTATGCATACAATCGAAATGTGCAAACGCGTTGGAATCCAATTAAAAATAGAATTTGAAAAATCAGAAAAAAATGTTGCTCGTGCCAAAAATAGTATGATTTCTCGTGCAATGGAAAACCCTGAAATGACACACATCTTTATGGTTGACCAAAATGTACAATGGAACGCTTTAGATATGTTAAAACTGATTATTGGTGATGAATCAATTATAGCAGGAACAACGCCTATAGATTATTACAATTGGAGTCGTATTGTGAATGACGTAGATACTGTAAAAAATATTATCAGTAAAAAGGATACGCAACCATTATTCAAGGATGTGTCATCCGAATTCCTTTTACAGTCAAACATGCTGGAGTATAATGTGAAATTTAAAAGTAATGTACTTAGTGTAAATAGAAACCTAGTAGATGTAAAAAGTGTCTCGTCTGCATTCATGGTTATTCAGCGTAATGTCATTGAAAAAATGATTACTGCATTTCCTTCTCAAAAGTATAAAGGTAAATTTGACTCCGAACAACACTACATATATTCTTTGTTTAGTACTACAATAGAAAACGAAGAATATTTTACAGAAGATGCTGTGTTTTGTGCAAAATGGGAGAATTTGAATGGTCAATTATATATAGATGTGTCTATTCCATTAACTACTGTAGATAAAGAAGAGTATAAAGGGTCGTGTCTCGCTTCGATGATGAATTCTTAGAAATCTAAAAAAATGACAGATTTATTTCTTGCAAACCTTTTAGATTCGTCGATAAAGTATTTTTTTTGGTCTGAATTTAATTTACGGTCTTCGTTTATCTTGTCAATAACATCAGGTAACCACGTTTCTGTATGTAAATCGATACTTTCTGGGCAACGATGGTTTTCATAATACACAATTTGTTTTACTTCATAATAATTCATAAACTCAATGGAAATATTCTTAATGCCTGCATATTTGCATTTTTCCAAATTTCTACCGTAAAAAAATCGAAATGCGTTCAATAATACAGGGTGATGACGAGTTAATGACTGTATTTGCTTCTTATTTTTGATACCATTCCCAAAAGAATAGATATAGTCGTATAAACTACTCGGTACAGGATTATCCCATAAACTTTCATACGTACTACTTAGAATAACATAAATTTGAGACATATTATTATATATAGATATTATATAATAATAGAGTAAGTACTTTATGAGTTTATTTTTAGACCTAGACAACTTGGACACGTCGATTGATGAAGACACCGAAAATACCATTTTTTGCTGTGATATTATCCCCTCATCAATAGACATAAGAGATTGGTCCGCAGATTCTATATTTTCATCCAAATTGACCATCCCAACAAAGTTTGATTTTCGTGAGGCGCTATTACCTGTACGAAATCAAGGAACAATCAATACTTCAGGCGCGTGTGTAGGAGCTACTATAAAAGAGTGGCAGGAGTTTTACAATATTGGGTTCCAGGGATATATGTCACCAACATTTCTGTACAATAATCGTATAAATCAAGATGGCACGTACATGTCTGGTAGAGAGATAATGAAGATTTTAAAGAGCCACGGTAGTTGTAGAGAAATGCTTTACTCAAGTGATAATATTCAATGCATACAGGATATATCACCAGAAGTATACACTGAAGCGAATAATTTTCGCATAAAAGCATATGCACGTGTATATACTGTACATACATTGAAAGTTGCTTTATTGAAAAATGGCCCTTGTTTCATTTCATTTCCAGTATTTAATGAAAGAAAGAATTTATGGAAAGCCAAAACAGGCGAAAGACAAAAAGGTGGTACCGCAATGACGGTGGTTGGTTATAGCGAAAAAGGGTTTATTCTACGGAATAGTTGGGGTGTTAAATGGGGGAAAAATGGATACTGTACATATCCATATGAAGATTGGGGGTCGCATTTTGAAATTTGGACCACAATAGATGACACAAGTAGTAATACGGATGAAAAACCAAAATCTATAATTGGCAAATCATTGTACAGTATTAAAAAACGTTTATTGCACGATATTATAAAGAAAAATTTATTCAAAGAATTAATTCCCAAAACAAAAGCTTTTTTTACAAAAAAGAAAAAAGATGAGACTGAAGAAATAACTACTACAAATTCTGTTATTAGAACACCTACAAATACTACTATTCACTTGCAAATATAAATCCTTCTTCTAATGCTAAGAATTCTTTGAGTTCATTTTCACTTCTTACATTTGGTGATATTTTTGACCATATTTTTTCTATTTCAACCCCACGACTTTCGTCTAATAAATACTCACTTGCGCGATTATATTGTGTACCAAATATACGATGAAGATTCCATAATTCTTTCTCAAAATCTACTGTGATTAAATCATATTGTACCAGCCACGGATAAAACCATATATGCGATGTCTGCGCAACTGGGTCCTCTTCATATGATTTATACCACTGTAATACAGTTTGAAATGAATCTATTTTTGGGTACTGTATATTATCTACTGTATGATAATCTGTTCCTAAGAGTAACAATAATAGAATTAGCACATCGTTGGGAATACCGATTTGTTGAATGATTTCATCTGTACTGTATAACATCATATCGTGAGTCATCATATTTGGGTCACGCAATACTCTTTTACAGTTGTAAATAAACATATCCATATCGTCTGTCATACACGCCCACGCAATACCGCTATTAACTAAATAGGCACACAGTTGGTCGGCTTCTTCGGGTGCATTTATGTATGCAATATGGTACAAATCCATTAATGTTTTTACTTTTTCAAAATCTTTTTTGGTTATTCTTGTGGATTCTTTTTCTAATTGTACGATTTGGGTTTTCAACCGTTCTATTTCTTCTGCATCTATATCTTTTACATCTTCGTCTAAATCTTTTACTTGTTGTTTTAACTCCCACATTTTCTCGCGAGCTTCTTTCTTTTTGGCAACTCTTTGCAACAAGACTTGTCGTTTCTCTTCTGGAGGTTGTCCATCAAATACAAATAATGGTGTGATATTATAATGATTAAACATTGACATCAGAAGAAACATGTTTTCTAATAAAGCATTTTTCTTCTTAAACCTGTACAAGAATATGCTTGTATCGATTACAATGCGTTTTCCTGATAAATATTTGAAATCTATGCGCTTTATTGCGCTTTTATTACACGTATCTCTTAAATAACGATTGAAATATTTGATTCCCATTTTTTACTATGATATTGTATATACTACTTATGTTTCTTTTTTAAAATCAATTTTATGATTTTACAAATGCGGTACCGTTATTTCTAAAATATTCTTCGTATTCAATGAGAGATTCGTCTGGACTATAAAATTTATACGGTACTATATTGTTAGATGAGTCATTCTTAAATTCTTCATACTGTATATTTCCTATTTTAAAATTAGAATCTACACCTGGCATATTTATGCTTAAATCCAATTTTGGAATATTATACGGATTGGAAAATATCTGTTCTTCTTTTTCAATGTGTTTATGAAACACCATTTTTTCACCACATTTGTACAGTTTTGTAACATTTTCTGTAAATATTTTATCTATTTTAATGGTTTTAATAGAAGGATTCGAACTTTTCTTGTTGGCATTTGTGGTACAAACAATGACTATGATTTTATTTTTAATTTTACTCAGGTCAGTTCCACCAGATACGTCTGTAAGAGTAATTGCTCCATCTGTATCTCCACCAGATATGTCTCGAATTAATCTAGAACCACAACATCTCACAAGTTCGTCTGCTAATAAATCATAAATTTCTTTTTTCGCGGATTTCATACGGAACTGTATAAATACTGGGTCTGATGGATTTGGAGCAGGACTGGTGAATGCACATTCCATTATTTTATCTAATGCGTCTGCTACTGGTACAGTATTCGTTTGTAAACTAGAGAAATCACTACTAGTAGAATATCCGATTTCAGGTCTGTTAGCTCCTTCACTGTCTTCTATACTGTAAATCTCAAAATCGAAGAATCGGACACCACGAGAGATAACCTTAAATAAACCTCTCTCGTCCGAATCACTACCGAGAACGATTGTCTGATCACTGTCTAATGCACTATTTGCAGATGCCTTGATTTTATGATTGCGTATTTGATCGGTTGAATCTGTATTACCAATTCCTGAATTTTCAAATCCTTCGAGACTGAATCGTTTTAGAAAATCAGTGCGTTGTCTCAAAATATCTAAAAAGAGCCATAACCCGATGCCAAATGCGGTAATAAATATTATTTTTTGAAATAATGTCAATGATATTTTTTTACTCATAATGTACAGTAGATGTGTTTCAAAAGAATGGAAGAAAATATATATATATAAAATCCATAAATTATAAATAGAGAGTAAATATAAAGGAATCATAAATGGCAGGAGGATTATTAAATCTCATTGCGGTAGGAAATGCAAATATTATTCTTACAGGAAATCCTGATAAAACCTTTTTCAGAATCACATACTCAAAATACACTAATTTTGGTTTACAGAAATTTCGTATAGACTATAATGGTACGAGAGACCTCCGTTTAACAGAACCATCTACATTTACCTTTAAAATCCCTAGATATGCTGAATTACTGATGGATACTTATTTAGTCGTAACAATACCTGATATTTGGAGTCCTATTTATCCACCCAAGCTTCCTGATACGAATAACACAACTGGTGCAGGGATATGGTCTACATATGATTTCCGATGGATTGAAGATTTAGGTACACACATGATTAAAGAAATAGAAGTCGTTTGTGGTTCATTTACATTAGCCAAATATTCAGGAGATTATTTGGCTGCAATGGTTGACCGTGACTTTACAGAAGAAAAAAAGAACTTATTCAATGAAATGACTGGTAACACAATTGACCTAAATAATCCTGAAGGTGCATATGACCGCTTTAATACATACCCGAATGCATATTTTCAAGAACAAGATTCACCTGGTGTGGATATTTATGACGCAACAAACATGACACAAGGAGTGGAACCATCCATCCGTGGGAAACAACTGTACATACCTCTAAATACTTGGTTTACCCTAAATAGTCAATGTGCTGTACCATTGATTGCTATGCAGTACAATGAAATGGAAATTCGTGTTACTTTACGACCTATACAAGAACTATTTAAAGTGAGAGATGTTCACGATACCCCTTACTTTCCGTACATACAACCTAATTTCAATGAAGACCGTTTTCAGATGTACCGTTTCTTACAGAGTCCACGTCGATTAAATATTTTGAGACAAGACGCATATGCAAACAAATTCAATACGTGGAATGCAGATGTACACTTAATGTCTACCTATGCATTTCTGTCAAAAGAAGAAGCCAAAATATTTGCGAAAGAAGACCAAGCCTATCTGGTAAAGGATGTTTACACACACAAACACGATAATATTTACGGTTCCAAAAAACTGAAAATCGATTCAAAAGGAATGGTATCTAGTTGGATGTGGTATTTACAGCGAAATGACGTAAATATGCGTAATGAATGGAGTAATTATACAAATTGGCCTTACCGTAAACTACCTAATAATGTACAGTTAGGTCCTGTAAATGTATTGACGAATGAAGTTGCAGCGGCATCCACTGGGGGCAGTACAAATACTGGTATATTTACTAGTGGGAACTTTGCAATGGACAACCAGAAACACATTATGACAACTATGGGTATTTTACTGGATGGGAAATATAGAGAAAATACATTACCTAGAGGAGTATTCGATTATATTGAAAAATATACCAGGACGAATGGCTTTGCTAAAGAAGGATTATATTGCTACAATTTTTGTTTAGATACAAATCCTAAAATCTATCAACCTTCGGGTGCAATGAATTTAGGGAAATTTCAAAGTGTAGAGTTGGAAGTGAATACTTTTATCCCACGTGTTGATGAAGAAAATTCTTCTTTCAATATTATTTGTGATGATGATGGTACACCAATTGCTGTAAATAAATCGAATTGGAGACTATATGAGTACACATATAATTTGGTACTATTCGAAGAGAGATATAATGTGATTTCGTTTATTGGAGGCAATGCTGGACTTTTATATGCGCGATAATTAGTTTTTTTAATGTGTCATTGTATTATAACAAGGAACGATTTGATACTTTTTATAATATAGTACAGTACAATTATGATAGATAAAATCAAATCTCATTTCGAAGATGTAAAACAAGCTTTTCATACTTTATTTGAAAATGCAAAAATTCCATTTGAATTGAATGAAGAAATGTCTGATATGGAACAACATATTCGTACAATATTTCGTAATAAAAATAAGGGTCCAGGCCCTGAACCTGAACCTGAACCTGAACCTGAACCTGAAAATGAATCTGAACCCGAAAAGCAAACGAAATATGATTTTGCAGAAGGATTTGTAAATATTAAAGACGAAGATGTGAAGAAACTTGGCGAGCTTCAACAAGAAGTCGTTGAGAAAAAAGCTATACTGGCAGCTGTACAAGCAGAAGTAAAACAAATTGAGACTGAATTGGAAGGGCATAAATTGTCATTACAAGGTATTGAACTAGAAATACAATCCAGAAAAGAAAAGAAAGAAAAAGAAGGCTTCACACCAGAAAATGATGGATTTGGTCAACAGAACAAAGCAATCGCACAAGATTACGAGATGCAAGCAGCCGATATTGCCGAATTGTCTGATGCTGACCTGTACAATCAACGGATTAGTATTAAAGAAAAAATAAAAGAAACAGAACTTCTAGAAGTAGTACCTACACTAACAGATGCTGAACAGTATGTAGATAATGCAAAAGAAGAATATCGAACACTTATGGAAAAAATGGGGATTGGACAAGGAAAATTAAAGGATACATATTTATTGGAATGTGAACCAAGTATAAATATAGATAAAAATAATCGCCCCAATGACCCGTTCACAATTTTACATTTTATTGCAGTCATAGTATTGAATATTCCTTCCGTGTTCATTAAATTTCTATCAAGAGATTTATTCAAAATTCTTACAGGAAAAATACTGGTCGGAAATAAACCCCAGACGGAGGCAGACGAGTTTGATATCGAAACAATACGAAAAACGTTTGTTGAAATGGGATACATATTTTTGACTTTTTGGCTCACTTATAATGTACTGTTTTTTGCACTGAACCCAAGAGTTTTGAAATCAAAAGGCCCCTGGACAAAATTCAAATGGATTCCTATTACAATTTTTAAGAAAATAGCGATTGTACTGTACTATCCAACTGAATTTTTCTTACGTTTAATCACCAAAAACATAAATCCATCTTTTGAATATGTAGGAGTGGAAAAATATAAACCCATTAATTTTATGTGGGTTTTTTTCGTTACAATGTTTTTTATTTATAATTATTTGGGCAAATTCCGTTTATCGTTTTTTGAATCTTTCATGACAAGAGACCAGTTCCCTAAATGCGCTGGAATGGTCACATTTCTATTAGTCATGCGTTATTTAATGATGTATTTTGGTCCTTCTTTTACAAACGCACTATCATGGTACATCAGTATCCCAACATATGGATTAACTCGCATTGTTCCATTCATCTTTGTGGTAATTATGGTTCACGCTTGGGCAGGTGTCGCACAATTTACGCTATCTATGTTCATTTTTTACTACCTTCTTGGACCATTCTTTATTAAAGAAACTGGATTTACTACAACACCAAGGGAAATTAGTGAATTGTACAGTTTTTATTCTGGTGCAGGAGAACGGTCATGTTCAAATACTGGTGCTAGTTTTATGGAAAAATTAAATATGTTATTAGGCACATATATACTGCACGAAATCAAACCTACTAGTAAAATAAAATGGTCTACTTTCTATTACTGTATTATGATTCTCTTTTTCATTTACCGTATGTTACAAATCGAATATATTTCAAGTGACAAACTTAGAATTTTTACTGGCCTTTTTGGAGGCATCGGTATTGCTATTTGTGTCATTTGTATCGCACTCATTCATTTCTTTAAAGTACAACAAAAGCGTGGATTACAAATAGGCGAAAATGACCAGTTCAAAATTAAAGTTCCTGATTTTATGAAAGGTCTAGATCAGGTAGAAAAAACACCATCATCATAATGAAATAATAAAATAGTTATATAAACCCTGGAATATTCATATAACTATTATTGTACAGTATAATGACCAATAAGAATAAGAACAAGAAGAAATCAAGTCAATATCCATTTGTAAGTGTATGTACACCGACTTTTAATAGGCGTCCTTTTATTAAAACTATGTTACAATGTTTCCGTAATCAGGATTATCCAAAAAGCCGTATAGAGTGGATTATTGTAGATGATGGTACAGATAAAGTGTTCGACTTAATTGACGAGGCCAATATTCCACAAATACAGTACATACCAGTAGAAAATAAAATGTCTCTAGGTGCAAAACGGAATTTTATGCACACAAAAGCAAGGGGGTCAATCATCGTATACATGGATGATGACGATTATTATCCACCCGAACGTATTTCACACGCTGTAGAAAGATTGCAAGGAAAAAAAGAAGCCCTATGTGCAGGGTCAAGTGAAATATATGTGTACTTCAAACATATCCAAAAAATGTATCAAGCTGGACCTTATGGTCCAAATCACGCCACTGCTGGTACATTCGCCTTTCGTCGTGAATTACTAGACCAAACACATTATGAAGACCACGCAGCATTGGCAGAAGAAAAGCATTTCTTGAAAAATTACACAATACCTTTTGTACAGTTAGACCCTTTAAAAACTATTCTGGTTTTTTCGCATATACAGAACACATTCGACAAGAAGAAACTTTTGGAAACACCAAGTCAATTATTCGTAGAATCCAATAAAACTGTAGATATGTTTATACGGAATTCAAGCGAAACCGAAATTAAAAATTATTTTATGAGGGATATTGATAGTGCATTAGAAAAATACAAACCAGGAGATCCAGTATTAAAGCCAGATGTCTTGGTTCAAATGAAAGAAATCGAAGCAAAACGAGACAAAATGATTGAAGAAGCCAAAAAGCGTGGATTAGGAACACCGCAAGTAATGATACGCGGTCCTGATGGGAAAGAACGTCAATTAAATCACGCAGAGATTGTACAGTTATTACAACAGCAACAACAAGAAAACAAATCAAAAGATGAAAGAATTAAACAATTAGAAGAAACATTGAGACAATCAAGGGATGAATTGTCTCAGAGCAATAATACTGTACAACAATTAAAGGCAGAAATAAAGAATGTAGTTCAACATTCACCTCCTCCTATACCTATACCTACACCTACGCCTATACCTACAATTGAACCTATTGTAATTACAAAACCGATGTCAATTTTGATGCCTGAAATCCAATCGTAAATTATTTTTTCTTTTGTGTCTTTTTTTTTTTTGAATCCTTCTTTGGAATCTTATGATATGACGGAACTAGAGTTGTAGTATTGATTGTTTTAACAACACGATTCTTATTGATGTCTTTTAGCATACCTGTTTTGTTTTTCAATGAAGAATTCATCAAGTAAAACATGTTTTCGACACCGTAAATATCTTTCAGCCATTTTACAAATGTCCCATCTGGATACGATTCTATGATTTCCACTGTCATATCACCTTTTGGTCCTCTTTTTTTACTTTCTTCATCTAAATAATTTTCTTGATATTCTTCATCCATTGTAAGTGCAATCGGATTTGTTGTCATTCGAAAATCCTTTTTTACTACGTGTACTTCTTTATCGTTGTCTTCAAATGGATTAAGTGAAGTCGGGAAAAACCGTAATGTAAATAAATCGAAAAAACTAACACCATTTATTTTTTCTAATAAAGTTGCATAACGTCTCGCCTTTTGTCTCGAAATCCCAGATTTGGGTTTATATTTCCGTAAACGTCCTACTAAATCGTTAACATAAAAAACCCAATCCGAGTGTACAGCTTTATTACTACTTTCTCGTATTACTTCGTCATACTTCTCATATGTTCCATCTAAATCGTTCACAGAATGAGGAAACATTTTCGTGCCATTCAACTTCTCTGCCTTGTAATAATATTCATACAGTTCGGGTTCTGTTTTATTTAATAATTTTTCGATTTGTTCTTCGGTTATTTCACCTCTCGCTTTAAAAACTCCGCCTTTTTGTAATTTTCTAGTTGTCGGCATATTGTAAAAATAAAATTATTATCTTTACAATATATTTATAAAAAAGTATCTTAGTACATCTTGTTGTTCTTATTGAATCTGCGCTTTCTTTGCTTTCTTGTGTTTTTATTACGTTTATTTTCATTCGGAAATCTTCGTACTGTAACACTATGAGACAAACGTTCGACCTCACTTTTATTCACATCTTCAATATCCTTCATTTCGTCTACATCTGTATCTATCTGGGTGTCTGTTTGTGGTGCCGTAGGTATTTTTACAGTATTGGATTTTGATTTTGATTTTGATTTTGATGACGGAGTTGGCGTTTTCTCTTTTTTCGCTGTTTTTTCTATTTTCTTTTCTCCAGGTGTATATTTCAAAAACCAATATTCATATTCATCTGTACCACGTTTATTTTTAAGTTCTTTAAACTTATCTGCTTTCTCGCTTCTCATTGTCTCTAAAGTAGGTTGTTTACCGTAACACTTTATGCTAAATCTTTTCAACAATCCGTGTTGCGACAATCGATTGCGTTGTTCTACCATAAACAGAAATTGAGACATACATAGTAACCGTTCTTTGAAATGAGAATAATAATCCCTATCTGCATAATAAAACGCTAAATAAAAAGTCAACATTGTATCGATCGTTGCAACACGAATATGTTTGTCTCGAATAATCAGTTCATTATAACTATGACACGCCATTGGCTTGTAAATGAAACATACTGTATCCTCACCTACTTTCACTTCTACATGGAATGGCACAATTTCTCCTATAGGTTGATGTTCTTCTACAGTCACTCGCGAAAATTTATTTGTCGACATTTTCTTTATTAGACTTGCCGCGCATTTCTTAGGGTCTTCATGTAGTACATCAAAATCTGGAATCGCACGCACCAAACGCTTTTGTGCACGAGGCATATATCGTGTATACAGACTGCTCGCATATCCTCCAAAGAATACACCCTTTTCAGCAATAAAATGGTCTCGCGTTAGATAGTACAGTCTTTCTGAATCGTACATACTATTCATACTGTCCATAGTTCTCTGAAAATCGACTAAATAACAATGTTTATTGTGAAGAGGATAATGTTGGTTTAATAAGTAAGACGT
>Ga0206131_10001212_pt1 | contig 33563 bp, 30 predicted proteins | sample Helgoland_Spring_FD_148636 | JGI IMG/M metagenome (GOLD analysis project Ga0206131, IMG submission 148636) | Pelagic subsurface seawater microbial communities from Kabeltonne, Helgoland, North Sea - Helgoland_Spring_Bloom_20160517_1 | ecosystem: Environmental > Aquatic > Marine > Epipelagic ... | reverse complement strand
GCGTGCGATCGGTTTCGATCCGTTCTCGGCCTCACTGACCGGCTTCGGAGTGTTGCCCGCGCACAATGATCCGGTGGAGCAGGCGGTGATCGGCTTCATGGCTTTTGTACTTTGTTCGCTTGCTGCGCTGGTTCCCGCCTTCTTCGCGGCCCGCAGTGATGCTGCGAAATCCCTGCGCAATCTCTGATCATGGAAATCTGGCTTATTATAAATGGCAAACGCTCCGGCCCGTATCCCGATTATGAGGTGCGGGGCAGGATCGAGCACGGCGAGATGGAGCCCGGTGAGAAGATCTGGCACGATGGGCTCGAGGAGTGGACGCCGATCGGTGAGCTGGAGCTTTTCCGGAAAAGTTTCGAAGATAGGAAGCCCGAGGAGGAGCAAGTCGAGCCGCCCACTTTGCCGCAGGAATACCTAGAGCATATCGTGAAAGATACGGCAAAGCTGAAACCGAAGTTGTATCTCGGACGTCGGTTCTGGGCGCGATGGATGGATCTGACGGCTTATTCGGCGCTGTGGTGGCTTGCGATGTATTTCAGCGGTAGGGATATAGGCAGTGCGATCGCCAACCCCTGGCTACTACTCACGATGTATCTGCCGTGGTTCGCGATTGAAGCCTGGATGATACAGCATTTCGGGAGGACCCCGGGGAAATGGCTGATGGGGCTGCGGGTGGTGAACGAAGACGGCTCGAAACTCGCGCTGAAAGCGGCGATCTGGCGTTCGCTGCGGGTGATGGTGACGGGGATAGGCTTCGGCTGGAGTTTTCTTTCGATTCTGTGTCAGGCGATGAGCTGGTTCACCACCAGGCGCATCGGCAAGCCGATCTGGGATCATATTGGAGGGCACAAGGTTACGGTCGAGCCGCTCAGTCCATTCCGGACAGCGGGGTTGGTGGTCTTTTTCTTCATCGCCGCGCAGTTGCAGATGGCGGTGCGCGGCCCGCATGAGGAGGAGATTATGGCCGAGGCGTTCCCGCAGTACAAGGAATACTTCGAGCGCGACGGAAAGTGGTATTTCCCAGTGAAGAAATAGGGAGTGATCGCTATTTCTTCTGCCTGAGCTGTTCGAGGCGGGAAAGGGGTTTTGCCGGAGCTTTGGTATCGGCTACCTCCGGCTTCGGTTTCATTTTCGCAGCGGGTTTCGCAGCGGGTTTCGCAGCGGGTTTTGCAGCAGGTTTCGCTAGCTCGCCTTTCGGCGCGGGGTCGATGCGGAGGATTCCTCCCTGGCCGGTGAGATGGGTGACCATTTTGCCGTTCTTGACGATGGGGACGGCGGGTGATTCGAGCTCGATGGAGAAAGGGACTGCCTCGGTGACGGCGGTGGGGATACGGTTTGCGGTGTGCGAGTGGTATGTGCCTTCGTTGTTGATCTCGATGTGGTGAACGCCTGGAGTGATGAGCCGAGAAGGGCATCGGGAGCTGCCTCGAAGATCACCGGGAAGCTGTTCAGGGATTTTGGGACGGTCGGGGTAATCATGCGGATGCCGCCTTCGACGAGCCTGCGGGCTAGCAGCATGCGCTGACCGGCTTGGGTTTTTCCATACTCTTCCTTGATCTTGTCGTCCTCTTTGGAGAGGTCGAAGGCTTCGCGGGCTTTCTGTGAGGAGATGAGCTTGTAGGCGTGCTGGTAGAACGCGTCCATGGAGTCGAGCGCATCGGATTTCTCCAGTTTGCGGAAATGGTCATCGACGGTGGCGAGGAGCGAGCGGCGGCGCTCGAAGCGTTTCTCATCGACGCCCTTGGAAAGGTTGAGGTCGCGGACCTGGAAATTCTCGCGTGCGGGATCCGCGCCGAGGGCGAAGGGGCCGTAGGCGGAGGAGAGATAGCCGGAGTTCGCGAATTCGTTGGGGACGTTGGGGACGCAAACGTAGGGCGGGAGGTCGTTGCGAGAGCCGAGTTCGTGTGAGACGACGGAGCCGATGGATGGGAAGGAGAGCGCGGGGGAGGGGCGGTAGCCGGTGAACATGTTGTGGGTGCCGCGCTCGTGGGCGGCCTCGCCGTGGGACATCGAGCGGATCACCGTGACCTTGTCGGCGATCTTGGCGGTTTCCTTCATGAACTGTCCGAACTGGATGCCGGGGATCTTGGTGTCGATGGCACCGAAGGGGCCGCGGTATTCGGCGGGGGCGAAGGGCTTGGGATCGAAGGACTCCTGGTGGGACATTCCGCCGGGCAGGAAGATATGGATGACACTTTCTGCGACCGGTAGGTGGAGGGCGAATTTTTTCGTGGCGGCACTTGCCCGGGAACCGAAGAACTGCGGCAGAGCCATGCCGACCGATCCGAGCAGGCCGACGTATAGGAATTCGCGGCGCGAGGAGTAGTTTTCGAGCGGATTACCGGGGCACTGGACTTTCATGGCGGAACTGCGGCTTTTTGCCTAACCTGCAGAATACGTTGGGATCCTCCGTGATGTTGCAGGGAATCGTTGGTCTTTCGGTTGGGTTTTTCACCGCAGAGACGCAGAGGACGCGGAGGGGCGCAGAGCTATGCATGGGTTGGACAGAGGATGCGGAACATTTTGGGGTGCAGAGGTCTTGTTTTTCATGTAGCGCTTGTGCGGATGAAATTGCCTGAAATGAACGGCTTGGAGGTGCTCGGAGTGATCGGGGCGGGGGAGAGCGGAAAGGTGCTTGCCGCGCGTGACGACGACGGCGCGATCTGGACGGTGAAGATATTCGAGGGGATGGCGGTGAACCGGGGTCTGCTTTCGAGGACGGTGGCGCGGTTGGAGGCCGGGGGCTGGCCGGAGGGTGTTGCGCGGATCCAGTCCGCGGATTTCGATGGCAGGCCAGCCTGTTGGATCCTGCCGATCTATGGGGAGGCGGATCAGGATGCGGAGGAGTTTTCGTGGAAACCGGATAGCTTGCAGCACCGTTTGGAGGATCATCCCGAGGAGGGCACTTGGGATCTTGTGAAGGAGATCGGGACGGCGCTCGCGGCGATGCATGCGAGGCGGGTGGTGCACGGCAACCTCAAGCCAGGGAACGTATTTTTCGGCGATGAGGGCGGGGTGAGACTCACCGACTGGAGCTTGGGGAACATGCCGGGGATCACGCATTTCGATTTCACCGATGCCTTGCTCTACCAGGCGCCAGAGCAGTTGATGGATCCGGGTGGGTATTTCGAGGAGGATGGCTACCGGTGGGATGTGTTCGCGTTCGGAGTGATGGCGTTCCGGTTGCTCACGGGGCGGTTTCCCCGGTGCAACGAGATATTTGCATCCGTGGCTCCAGAAAGCGGAGAGACCTGCAAGGAAGGCATTCATGCGGATTCTGAAAAGATTGCGAAAAACCTAGAGCAGGAGGAAGAAGTTTCATGGGGCAGTGAGCCGCGCAATGACCTTGAGTCCGGCTACCGCGAATGGATCGACCGGTGCATTCGATTGGATCCGATGGATCGCCCGGTTTCGATGACCGAGGTGATGGCGGGTTTCAGGTTGGTGAACTCCGGGTTCGAGGAGCATGAGGTTCGTGAGAGTCTCATGGATCAGCGCAGACGGGCGGTTCGGTTCGGTCGACGGGCGGTGTTTTTCGCCGGGATGGCTGCTGCGGCGTGTGCCGTGTTCACGGGTCTTTGGCATCTCTCGCAGAGCCGCCTCAAAGCGGAGCGTGTGGAAGCTGCCAGGACTAAGATTTTCCTCGATGGGAAGGCGAACGAGGCGCTGGAAAGGATGACCGTTGCGGTGCGAGAGAAGACGAGGGCGGAGCAGGAAATGGAATACCAGCGCGAGCTTGGACTTGCGCGCCTGGAAGCCTCGCGGCTGATCGGTGACCGCCTATTCGGCTGGGCGATGGAGAAAGGACACAGGAACCTGCCGCCGCTGGACGGGCGGGAACTGCGGTTGAAACGGCTGGAGAGGTTTTTCGAGGATTTCCTGGTGCGGACCGCGGAGATCAAGAGCCTGGATGATGAGCGTTCGCGTGTGCGGCTGCAGCTTGCGGAAGTTTCACTTGCTGCGGGCGATGCGGATGCGGCGCAGCGCAGGCTGGGCGAGGCGATGGCCGGGTGGACCGGTTCCGCACTGGACGGGGATACCAAGCTCCGTCTCGGACGTGATGCATTGCTGCTCGCTCTGCTGAAGCAGGAAAACGGTGATGAAACGGTCGATGCGGCATTCCGGCAGGCACGGGATGCGCTCAACGAAGTGCCGCAGGTGGATGTCGATTCCCAGCGCCTGCAGCAACTGGTGGCGATACTCGATTTTCACGAGGCGAAGCTACTGGCCGCCAAGGGCGAGGACGGCAAAGCCCTGGAGCAATTGATGCGATCCACGCAGAAACTCAACGAGCTGGCCGATGCGAGGCCGGACGCCGCGGTGCTGAGATCGGAGCTCGCCGCCTGTTACCTTTCCTCCGCGACTGTCCTCGAGGGGATTGGGAAGCTCGGGGATGCGCGGGAAGTTCGCTCGCTCGCCGCCGCCGAAATGGTGCGACTGCTGAAGGACAACCCTGAGGACATCGGGTTGCGCCTGGAACTCGCGGGTTGCTACGGCGCGATGGCCGAGGCTTCGGTTCTGTCGGGCGACGTAGCGACAGCGGAGAAGGTTTCCGCAGATGCGATGAAGCTCCTCGACGGGGTGCTGCAAAAACGCCCCGATTCCACGGTGGCGGCGGCTAGGAAGGCAGCGCAGCTGGGCTTGCAGGCGGGGTTACTCCGCGATCAAGGGAAATCTGAAGAGGCGATGAAGGCCTTCGAGGAAGGGATCACACTTCTCGAGCGGCAGGGTTCCGGGCGGGACGAAATGGTCGACTACAGGTTGGGGCTGCTGTGGTGGCAGAAGGGGAGAATGCTCGGTTTCGACGGGAAAAAGGACGAGGAGCTCGCTTTGCTTGGCAAGGCGCGCGACTCCTTGCGTGAGCTGGAAGCGAAGGGTGAGGAAAGCGGAATTTCCGCCGAGGAGCTGCAGCGATCGAGTGCGTATTTGCTGGGCGACTACGCGCACGCGCTTGAGCTGGCGGAGAAAACCGAGGAAGCCAAGGTAATCTACCGGGAGGCGGTTTCGCTCTGGGAGATGCTTGTGAAATCGCGGCCGCAGAGTGAGGAATACAGGGAAGGATTGGAGTGGATACGCCAGCGGGCGGAGGGCGTTTGAAAATTCAACTCTCAAAATTCAACACGAAACGTAGCGATAGCAAGCAAGGGATGATCGCTGTAGCTCATTTCAGCGCCTGTAGGTAGCTTCCACGTAGCCTGGCGGACTGGCGCTTTGCGTGGGCGAGAGACTTGATTGTCGAGTCGATCTGCTTGCGTGTTTCTGCAAGTGATGTCTCGCTGCTGTGGAGGGTTTCGGCGAGATTTGCCATTGAAGCGTCCAGCGCGCGCTGGGTTGCGAGGGCTTCCACCATCGCAGGGCCGGTGAGGGGGGAGGCTTCCAGTTGCGCGGCGAAGGCGTCGCGTTCGGAGCGTTTCGCGGCAAGTGCTGCGGCCGGTTCCGCCAAAACGGACAGGGCATTGTGGAAGGCATCGATTTGGGACTCACTGCGTTGGGCAAGTGCCGTTGTTTCGACAACGGATTTTAGCGCGTGGGTATTGATTGCGGCTGCGGCCCAGATCTTTTCCTGCGCCCGGAGGGACTTGATTTTTGCCGTAGCGGATTCGACCAGCTGGTGGATTTTCTCCGAAGGTTTGCGTGCTTCTGCGGCCGCCTTCCGCGCTGTCTCGACTTGGGCCAGGGTCGGGGCGATCCTGGCCTTTGCCGCGTCCCGGGTTTTGGTTGCGGCATGCAGCGCTGTCGCCGCCTTTTCGATTCCGGCCGGGTTCGACGACTTTGCCGGAGGATCCGCCCTTGATCGCTGCCGCGTAGTTGGAAAGGTCGAGGCCGCCCTTGGTTTTATCGGGGTTGTGACAGTTCAGGCAGGACTGCTCGAAGATCGGCAGGATGTGGTCGTCATAGGAGGTCTTCTCCTGGGCGAGGAGAAGCGATGAGACGATCAGAGAGATGACGGGAACCCGGAGCACTGCAACGGATACGGGAACTCGGCACCGTAGATTACAGGAAAAATCCTATCTGTCATTCGACGGTATCTGGGTAGGAACCGAGGATTTTCACCATCGAGCAGTGCTCGGCAAGTTCCTTGAGTGCCTGGGAAATGTTTTCCGATTCGGCATGTCCGGTAAGATCGACGTGGAAGATGTATTCCCAGTCCTTGCGCTTGGAGGGGCGGGATTCGATCTTCGAGAGGTTGATTTGTAGGTGGTCGAAGGCTTGGAGGGCGTTGACAAGCGAGCCGGGTTTGTCGTTGATCGCGAACAGGATGGAAGTGCGGTCGTTGCCGGTCGGAGGGCAGGTCTTTTCCCCGATGACGAGGAAACGGGTGGTGTTGGTGGCGCGATCCTGGATCGAGGTTTCGAGGAGCTCGAGGCCGTGGATTTCGGCGGCGAGGGCTCCCCCGAGTGCGGCGGCGCCTTCGTGAGATTTCTCCTTGGCGAGCTGCGCGGCCTTGGTGGTGGAGGAGACTTCGACGAGATCCGCTTCGGGGAAATTTTTCAGGATCCAGCTCCTGCATTGGCCGAAGACCTGTGGGTGGGAGTAGAGGGTTCGGATTTCTCCTTTGGGGATGGAAGCCATCAGGCAGTTCTCGATGCGGAGCAGGATCTGCGCGCAGATGTGGAGCGGGGAATCGACGAAAAGATCGAGTGTATGGGAGACCGCACCCTCGGTGGAGTTTTCGATGGGAACGACACCGTAGCTCGCCTGACGTCGGGCGACCTGGTCGAAGACATCGGAAAAGTTCGGCTGCGGGGAGTAGGCGACCGAATGGCCGAATTTCTTAATCGCCGCCTGGTGAGTCCAGGTTCCCTCGGGACCGAGGTAGGCGATTTTTAAATCATCTTCGAGAGCCAGAGCGGCGGACATGATCTCACGGTAGATCGCCTTGATGGATTTCTCCGGAAGGCGACCCTGGTTGATGGCGATGAGGCGGTCGAGCAGTGCTTGCTCACGCTCAGGGGCGTAGATCTGGAGGCCGTCGCGTTTTTTGACGACGCCGACCTCGTGGACGAGATCGGCACGCTGGGAGAGTAGTTTGAGCAGATCCTGGTCGATAAGGTCGATCTGCTTGCGGATGTCGTCGAGGCTCATGGGGATTCTTCGGAAGGTGGTTCGGGATTCGTATTCGCTTCATCGGCTGCGGGCGCGGCAGGAGTCCCTGCTGCGGAAAGGGCGAGTTGCTTTTCGCCCTGCTCTACGGGAGCGGCGCTTTCCTCGGGTTCCGGGAGTTTCACCCGGCGGAGCTCCGAGGAGTTCGGGAGATCGTCGATGCTGTTGATGCCGAAGTGCTCGAAGAAAAGCTCCGTGGTTAGGTAGAGGAGCGGGCGGCCTGGGAGTTCCGCGCGACCACCGATGCGGACGAGGTCGCGGTCGAGCAGTTTCTGGATCATCCCATCGCAGGAGACTCCCCGGACGGCCTCGATGGCAGCTTTCGTGATCGGCTGCCGGTATGCGACGATGGCCAGCGTTTCCATCGCCGGGCCGGATAGACGCTCAGGTTTTCTGCCGGGGAATAGGTGGCGGACAAATTCGCCGTAGTCCGTTCGGGTGTAGAGCTTCCAGCCCTTCGGTCGCTCGAGTATGGTGAATGCGCGCCCCGTATCCTGGTAGTGGGCATTGAGTGTTGCGACGGCGGCGGCGGTGTCCTCAGGGCTTGTTTTTGCGAGAGCGGTGAGCCAGTCCGGCAAGAGGCTGGGGGTTGATCCCTCGTCTGTCTCGCGGATCAGAACGTCCTCGGCCTCGGCGAAGCGGGCGCGGACAAGGCGAGCCATTTCCTCGGAGGAAAGGGGTTCCTGAGAGGCGACGAGCAGGGATTCCAAGATGGCGCTGAGTTGCATGGTGGGTCCGCAGGTTAGTGAAGGTGCGGGGCAATTCAAGCTTCACAGTGCGGTCTGTGGCGAAAGATATTTTCGTGTTTGTGAAATTTCACCTTGTATCACGTTGCCCAAAGGGCTAATCCACCGCGCCTATCCGGGGGTGGAAATGTCGGCTGCAAGTCGCAAGAGAGAAAGAGCCCGGAACCTAAGTATACATCAATCATGGCTGCCAAAAAGACCTCCAAGAAACCCGCTGCAAAAAAAGCGGTGAAAAAAGCGGTGAAAAAGCCCGAAAAGAAAGCCGCGAAGAAGCCTTCCCCAGAGAAGGCTGCTGCGGAAAAGGCGGCAAAGAAGCCTGCGCCAGCCAAAAAAGTTGTGAAGAAGGCGAAACCTTCGCAAAAAGTCGTCAAGAAAGCCGTAAAGGTTGCAAAGAAGGCAGCGCCGGCGAAGACCACGAAGAAAGCGGCTCCGGCTAAAAAAGTTATTAAAAAGGCAGTTGCGGTGGCAACTCCGCCTGTGAAACCCGCCAATAAGAAGGCGGTGGTGAAAAAGAAGCCCGCCGCAAGAAAATCGTCTCTGATCGGCACTCCGCCGCCTCCGGCACCGATAAAGCCGCGTTTCGTTCCACCGAAGGCGGCAACGATACGGAAATCTTCCGCGACCGGAGGCAGCCACAGCGCCTCTTTCATCGAGAAACAGCGCCAGCGACTGCTGGATCTGCGGGATTCCCTGGTCGATTCCATGACCGGAATGACCCGTGATACGATACGCAACGGACCCGAAGGCAGTGAGGCCTCTGGCAGCGGCGAGCACCAAGGCGATGCGGGCAGCGATGCCTACGACCGTGATTTCGCGCTGTCTGTCCTAGCGAATGAACAGGACGCACTTTACGAGGTCGAGCAGGCTCTCTACCGGATCACGAAGGGAGTTTACGGGAATTGTGAAATGTGCAGCCACAAGATCCCGGCCACTCGCCTCGAAGCCATCCCATTCGCCCGTCTTACCGTTGAGGAACAAGCGAATTGGGAGAAGGAATATGGGAATCGTAGGTTCCGCCCGTCCGACGAAGTCGGCTTCAGCGGGGGAGTCCCGCAGGAAGATGGAGATTCCCTTACGGTTTCGCTTGACGGCGACGATGAATGAACCAATATCCGCCCCCCCACAATTGAACCATGCCACGCGATATAATCATCCTAGAATGCACCGAAGCGAAAGCCGAGGGCAAACCGACTTCCCGTTACGTGACCACACGTAACAAGAAAAGCCTGAATACTCCAGGCCGCCTTGAAAAAGTGAAATTCAACCACTTCCTCAGGCGCCGTACCCTTCACCGCGAACTCCGCTAATATTATGTCCGAGCCGAAGACAATCCAACGCCGCATCAATTTCCGCAAGGCGAACCGCCAGATGACCCGCCGCAGGCAGGACATCCCCGTCGAGCAATTGATTCCAACCAATCCTGAGATTCTCAGTAAATTTACTACCGAGACCGGAAAAATCCTACCACGCCGCGTGACAGGAGTTTCCGCAAAACTTCATCGCAAGATCAACAACGCGATCAAGCAGTCCCGCGCGATCAACCTGATGCCGTAACTGGCAGGGGGAGGATTTGTGCGAAACAGCATGGAGAATTCGATTTCAGGCCCGCCCGAATCACCGGGCGGGTTTTTTTGCCTTCCCTGACCGGAATATTTGAGAACCGATGGACGTCTTGCCGGATACGCAGAGCGAGGAGGATCAGCGCGAGATCGTGATCGATCGCGTGGGTGTGAAGGAACTCCGCTATCCCGCCAGCTATGTTGGTGCTGGTGGAGCGACGCAAGCGACTGTGGCGAAATTTGAGATGACGGTGGAGTTGCCGGCGCATCTCAAGGGCACGCACATGAGCCGTTTCGTGGATGAGCTGCATCATTTCTCCGAGCCGCTCTGCAGTGCATCGGTGATGAGGCTGACAGAGGGGCTTTCGAAACGGCTGCAGGCTGAGCGAGCGCAGGTGGGATGTGAGTTTACAATTTTTCGCGAGAAGGAGGCCCCTGTCTCGAAGATGCGGAGCATGTCTGACTACGAGCTCGGCATGGAGTGCCGCTACTCTGCGGAGGACGGCAACGAGATATTTCTCAGTCTCCAGGTTCCGGTTGCAACACTATGCCCGTGCTCGAAGGCGATCAGTGAGCGCGGAGCCCACAACCAGAGGGGACTTGTGACGATTTCGGTGGAGGCGGATGAGAGCCTTACTTTTGAGGAGCTGATCGATCTGGCGGAGGCATCCGCGAGTTGCGAGTTGTATGCCGGCCTGAAGCGCAGCGACGAGAAGGCCGTCACCGAGCGCGCCTACGATCAGCCCGTTTTCGTGGAAGATCTTGTCAGGAATGTTGCTTTGGGGCTCAAAGGGCATCCGATGGTGAAGTGGTATCGTGTGGAGGCGGAAAATTTCGAGTCCATTCACAATCACAACGCCTACGCGATGATTGAGGCTTGAAATATTGCCCAGCCGGCTACGTTTCCTAAGTGGCGGAAAACCGGCCGGGGTGCCTCCCGGGTAACTTCACGATGGCACGAATTATTGCACGACTGATCTCATGGCTGGCCGGGAAAGCGGTTATCTATGTGCTGATCCTTGCCGTGCTGCTTGGGATTTTCGTGGTCAAAGTGGTGCCGCCTATGGTGGTGAAATACCACGAGAAGGAGTTGGAGAATGCGATCGCTGAGTTGGGCGAGAGCCGGGCACTGGTCGGTGAACTGGCGGAACGCGCGAAGCGGATTGGGGGCGAGATTGAGCAACGGTCGAAGGAGTTGCGCGAACTCGAGGAGAAGCGGCGGACGATGGAGAAATGGTTGGAGAAGGTGATGAACATTTTCCGCAAGGATGAGATCGAGGCGGAGAAAAATCGGATCGAGGCGAAGGAGAAGAGGCTGCGCAGCGAAATCAGCGGGTTTGCCAATGACAGGCGGCAGCTCCGGATTGAGGGCGGTGAGACGGAGGAAGAGCTGAAGCGACGGGAACTCTTGCGCGATGAGAAAGAAAGGGAGCTCCGCGAGATCAAGGAAATGCGAGCGGCGTTCGACTCACTGATGCACAATGAATTACGGCAACTCGCGCTGAAGGCATTGCTTATTCTTGCCGCGTTGATTTTGATCCCTTTCGTTTGGAAAATCTTCGCCTACTACGTCATTGCGCCGATGGCGCAGTCATCGAAGCCCATTCTCCTCGGTGCAGACGTGCCGGGCTCGGGAGAAATCACGGCGACCCAGAGCCACCCGGCGCAGCGCATTTCGCTGGACGAGGGGGAGGTGATGATGACGAAGGTCGATTATCTCCAGGGCTCGATGGGCAATTTCGAAAAGAAGACGAAGTGGCTGATCGACTGGAGGTATCCTTTCTCAAGCATAGCGGCCGGGCTGTATATCCTCACTAGGATAAGGAACATCGGAGGGGAAACGGGGCAAGTTACTCTATCGACGCAGGAAAACGCGACCGAAGAACTGGTCATGATCGGGATACCGGAAGGGAAGTCGATGGTCTTCCGTCCGCACTACCTTGTTGCCGTCACGCATCCGCTCGGCAGCCCGCCGAGGATACGCTCGAAGTGGGTTTTCTGGAAACTCCATGCGTGGGTGAACCTGCAGTTCCGATATCTCATCGTCGAGGGGCCGGCGAAATTGGTTTTCGCCGCCCAGCGCGGGGTTCAGGTTGAGAGCGTTTTGCCAAACCTTCCGGGACGGCGGGTGAACAGCCATCTCACCGCCGCATTCAGCCCGCATCTGAATTACTCACCGAAGCGCGCGGAGACTTTCGTCGCCTACATCCGTGGCAAGAACGCCCTGTTCGACGATTTTTTCCAAGGCTCCGGACATGTGATCCAGCAGCAAGTGACCGGCGGGCAGCGCAATCCGGCGGCGCGTATCTGGGAAGGTGTTTTCGGGGCGATCGGAAAAGTGTTCGGTATCTGACCGTTTAAAACCATAGGAACACGAGAGGTGTGAGTAGGACGGCATCGCCGAGGACACGGAGCATGGGCTTGGAAAGATGATCATCGAAATGAAGGATGATTCGCTGGGCGAGAGCGCTGAGAGCAACGGGAAGGCAGAGTTGCCATGGGATGAAAATGACCATGCAGGCGGCGGCGACTGCGATCAATGACACGGCTCCCGCCATGAACGGGACGATGCGCGGGCTGATGGTGGCGATGGAACTGTCGCTTGCGGCGAGATCCTCCTCCCTTTCCCAGATGGAGATCAGGATACAGCTTGTCGAGCAGATGAGCCCGAAGAGAAGTGCCGCCAGCCAGAAACCCAAATCGGAAGCTCCGGAATCTGCATAGGCATGGGGGGTGATCACGCATCCGAGAGAAAAAAGCATTCCACAGAGAATTTCGCGGGGGATGAGGGAAGCGACTTTCGTGCCTCTCTTGAGGCGGATTGCGTAATAGGTGCCCAACAGGAAAGAGGTGATGAGTCCGGCAATGATGAGATTCCCGGGAACGTATCGGATGATCAGGGCGAGATTGGCTGCTGAAGCGATGGCCAAAGCAAGGGCAAGGGGCTTGAAATACCTTCTTGTGAATATGAGTCGGTCGGTGCCCGAGGCCGTAACGTCCGTCCGCATGGTATCGTAAAGCCGGTCTGCAAGGTAGATGCACCAGACGCTGAGGGCGAGGATGACATGGAGCACGACGGGGAAATTGGTGTCGAAGGCATGCGAGAAAAGCAGCTGCCATGAGACGGCAACGGCAGGGGCGTCGAGGCCGAGGAGATTCGGCCACAACCAGGGGGGAGGGGTATTTCCGCCGGTGCGGGTCATTCGGTTGGTGAGGCTGAGCGCGGTTTTGTGGATTGAATGCCGAACAGTTGACAGTCTATGCGCACTCGCGACGTTTACATGCTAGGGCCGAGGGTGCCAGCGACCATTTCCATGAAACACATTCCGATCTTATTCGCCGCCGCACTGATGCCGTTGGCCGCCGCCCCGGACGGGGAGCCGCTATTCACCACGAACTGCTCCGCCTGCCATCTGTTGGATCAGATGGTTGTCGGGCCATCGCTTGTCGAGATCCGCACGCTCTACAACGGCAAGCCGGATGAGTTCGTGAAATGGTGTGTGGCTCCCGGAAAGAAGCGCGAGAACGTGATCGTGATGCCTGCCATGGTGCATGTGGGAGAGGAGGGGCTGCGTGCCATCTACACCCATATCATGAAGGTCTCGGATGGTGTGAAGGCGCAGAAGCAGGAGGAGGGTGATCGCTACGTGGCGTCGCCGGTTCACACCGCCCGCCCGCAGGTGCAGCGCATTTTCATGCCGGATGCCGGACCGGCCGCAATTGCGGTGGCGCTCGATTACGGCACCTCCCTTTGCTGGGACGCAGGATCCTGCCGCCTTCGGTATTCCTGGACGGGTGGTTTTATCGATGGCTACCCATACTGGAGAGCGAACGGAAGCAGCGTTGCCAAGCTCAACGGAAGCATCGGATACGTTGAGGAGAAATCGCCGTTTGCGGATGCGGGTGAGAGAAAATTCCTCGGATACTCGGTGAAGGCCGGGCTTCCCATTTTTCGATACAAGGTGGGTGTGGCCACAGTGACGGAGGGATATTCTCCGGTCGAGAAGGGCAAAGGGTTTGTCCGGTCGTTCAGCGTTTCCCCGGCGCCCGATGCCCCGCTGGTATTGAATTTTTCCAATGACGAAAACGCAAAAATCACCAGCGACACGGGTGTGTTGGACGGAACCAAACTCACCCTCACTCCGGCCGAGGCTTCGAAATTCACACTCACATTTTCCCTGAAATGAAATCCACAATCCTCCTGCTCGCCATTTGCGCGTCCGCCCATGCATCTGTGTGGAGCGAACATTTCAGTTTTGAGAAAATCCCGAATCCACCCGGCACCGATCCACAGGTGGGCGCGATGGACATGATGAAGGACGGCAGGATCGCCGTCGCTTTCCACCGCGGGGAAGTGATGTTCTATGATCCTTCCGATAGCTCGTGGTCGCTTTTTGCAAGCGGCCTTCAGGAGCCGTTGGGTATGCTCGTCGACGAGGACGGAAGTATTCTGGTGATGCAGCGAGCGGAACTGACGCGTCTGAAAGATACCGATGGCGACGGATCCGCCGATGAATACCAGACGGTTTTCGACGGTTTCGGGATGTCGGGGAATTACCATGAGTTCGCTTACGGGCCGGCGAGGGATGCGGAGGGGAACCTTTTTATCGTGCTCGGCGTGGCGTCGAACGGTGCACCGATGGCGAAAGAGATTCGTGGCGAATTCTCGGAGATCGGGGAGGTCGATCGGGAAGGGATGACATCCGGGGCGACATGGGGGAAAAACAAGGGCAAGGCCGGACGCATGTATGCCCGGGTAAACTGGCGTGGTTGGGTGCTGAAGATATCGCCGGATGGCTCGAAGATGGAACCTTACGCGAGTGGTTTTCGTTCGCCGAATGGGATCGGTTTCGATGCTGCAGGAAGGCTCCTGATCACTGATAACCAGGGCGACTGGAGGCCGACCAGCCCGCTGTATGATGTGAAGAAGGGCGGTTTCTATGGGCACCCCGCATCGTTGGTGTGGAAGAAGGATTGGGACGGGAGATTTCCGCTCAAGGTTCCGGTCAAGGAACTCGATGCTTTGCAGCAGCCCGCCGCAGGTTTGTTCCCGCAAGGGGAATTGGCGAACTCGCCGACGTGGCCGGTGGTAGTTCCGAAAGGTGCGCTGCCCGATGGGATGACCGGGCAGACGCTGATCGGAGAGATGAATCAACCGACACTGGTTCGCGTGCTGGATGACGAGGTGGACGGGGTTTTTCAGACGGCATTGATGCCGATATTTTCAGGATCTCCGCTGGGGAAGGGGAATAATCGCATCGTTTTCGGGAAAGACGGCTCCATGTATGTCGGTAAGACTGCGCTCTCCTGGGCGGGCGACAATGGGATCGCCCGGGTCAAGTGGGACGGCAAGCCGTTCCTCTCGCTGGATGCGATGAAGGCGGTGCCCGGCGGCTTCGTACTGAAATTTTCCCAAGCGCTCGATCCGGAAACGTTAGAAAAAATCTCGGTTGCCAGCCACACCTACGAGTATCGCTCCAACTACGGCTCGCCGAAAAAGGATGAGAAGGCGATGGAGGTGAAGAAGACCAAGCTTTCGGCAGATGGCAAGGTGTTGGCTCTGGATCTCGGTGAGCTCAGGGAAGGTTACCTCCACTTCGTAGATATGACCGAGCTAAAATCAGCAAGCGGTGGTGCATTGCTCGGCGACAAGGCGTGGTATCAGGTCATCAAGACTCCGAAGTGATTTGTTAGAATTTTTCGAGGGAAAGCCCACCACAGTCACGGCAGGCCGCCACCCCGTCGAGGAACATGCCATGGCAGCGAGGGCACCATGCGGTGGCCTCTGGATCTTCGGAACGGTCGGGAGCTGTGAGGTAGCGGTCGGTGCCGAGGGCAAAGCGGGCGAGGGAATTTTCCAGCGGCCCGAGTGCGGTTTCCGCTAGGGCGATGTCCCCGGGGTGGGTGGGTCTCGGATAGCGCAGGCTGCGGACGAATTGCCCCAACCATGGGTTTTCCGTAGCTCCATGGGAAAGGAGGATCGCGGCTGGATGCGTTCCTGCGAAGGCATGGACAGCCGCTATTTCCGCTGCCCGCATCGCGTGGAAAGGCACGACGAGAGAGAGCAGGGCGTCCTGTCGGATTGCGCTTCTTGTGGAGGGGAGGATGTCTTTTGAAATGGCAAAAAGCTGCAAGGAGATCGCCAGCATGAGGCACCATAGCCAGGCGCCGAGCCAAACAGCAGAAATGGGGCCGAGCGTGAGATAGGCGGCGGGAAGTCCTGCGAAAAATCCGAGGCACAATGCCGGGCAATAGAGAGCCAACGGATTCACGGTGATTGTCCAACGTTTCACCTCCCGTTTCGCCCGTGGTGGTGAGAGCGAAAGCTCCCATGCCCTGCGGATGGCTTCAGCGGGGCTGAGACCGGCTTTCTTGCATTCGCGGAGTGTTTCCACGGTTCGCGGCGACTGACAACGGGTCGAAAGATCTCCTACGTGGAGGTGCGGAGTGGAGAAGCGGATGTCGTTCCAAGATTTCGCGCCGGTCTTGAGAAAAATACCACTCGGAGATTCGATGTGAATTGCCCCTGCCGCATCCACCGCCAGGGGGAAACCGGAGCACGGAAAGAGTCGCGTGTTTGCCGGGAGCGGCATGAGCGGGATCGCACCGAGTTCGCGTATTGCGAGGAAACGTGTCGCCGGGATGGCTCGCCACGAATTGCCGAACTGGCTCCTGCGCAGAGCCATGCCCTGTTTAGGGAGCCATAACACCGATTCCCACAGGAAAATCAGCAGGGCGATCAGCAGGAACTCAAAGAAAACCGGCATGCTGTCCGGATCAGATGCTGTCCGGGGTGCGACCCTTGAAGATTCGCTTGATGAAAGCCCCGATGGCGACCAGTCCGATGGCGATTGGTTTCCAAAGCTTGGCGAGGAGTCCTGATTTTGCGGCAATGAGGAGGCCTCCGCCTGCGATCAGCCCGATCAGGCCGTACTCGGCGATTTTATCGCCCTTGGTGTAGGAGGCGTAGCTTTCGTCTGTATTGTAGGCAAACTTTGCGAGAATCTCCTGGTATTGGGGTACGACCGTCGCGAGTTGCCCTTCGTCACAGACAAGCACGACATCCATGACACCGCGCCTGCCGAGGATCTTGGTCTTGTAGTTGAGCATTTCTCCACCTTCGCTGGAGGAGAGGCGGATCGCCCACTCGAGGTTATTTGTCTTGGTGTTGTAGAATGGCGGAGTGTGCCAGCCGAGCACCTGCATCGTGGACATGCCCCGGCGCGAAAGTTCCTCGTTGGCGGCCTCTTGGCCTTCCTTTAGCTGGGTGAGGATCTCATCGGCGTCGAGCTTGTCCTTTTCGTCGTCCTTCACATAACCGACGTCGGAAAACTCGAACACCGCGAACCATTCCATGTTGTCCGGGGAGATGAAGCCGAGTTCCGATCCGTCCGTGAGGTTGCCGTAATAATCCATCAGCTTTGAGGCATCGCCCTTGCCGAGGAAGCGGTGGCTCGGAGGGACTTCGAGCGTCGCCCTGCCGTCAAGCGCGACGGTTTCGCTTGTTTGCCAGGAGAGGCTGGACATGAAATCCTCGTGCTGTTTCTGAGCGGCGGCGGTGGCTTCCTCCACGGCTGACTGATCCAGGGCAGCCGGTGAATCTTGGGAGAAAAGTTGAGACGATACGGCGCAAAGAAGCGCTGATCCGAGCAGAACGGAGCGTGCGGTTATTATCATTGTTAGTTGCCCATTGCTTTGGGGGCTGATTCTTTTTCCCCTTTCATGCCGGAAATGACAAGCCCCATGATCGCTCATCGGTTAGAACTTCCCCAATACCGCCGAGACGGCGAGGTAGGATGTTTCGCCGGAACGCAGCGAGTTTTTTCCTATCGTCACGTCGGGGAAAATCGCTTCGAGGTTTGGGTTCGCTGCGGGATCAGTCTGGAGAAATGCCGTTCTGGAAATGGCGATTCGACCTTCGCGGAAATTTCCGCCGAGGGGATCGATGTATTTTACAGGGAAGGATGTTTCACCTGTCGGAATGTTTCCCGGAACCGATATAACGGTGACGAAATGCGCCTGAATCGAAGTCCATTTTCCGCCCCGCTTGGCAAAGCGGCGGATGCTGAGTATGGGTGGGATTTCGGCCTTCAGTGAGCTTGCCAGCAGGGAGTGCACCCGCTGGATATGTGATTGTTGGCTCTCGGTGGGTTTCAGGAAGAGGGTTTGCTGCGCGAGGCTGGGGAGGTAAGCGGGGCTGGCCATTTCGTTGGCCACCTCGCGGAGGTCGCTGAGGTTGATTCCACGTCGGCTCCAGCGGGCGCGGCCGGGGAGAGATGAGGATTCGCGCATCGCCGGGCCGCGAGCGATGGCGCGGATGCGTTCGCGGTCGGAGAGGCCGGCAGGTTCTTCGGAAAGTTTCCGCCAATTGGGATCCCCGAAGCGGTAGGAATTCAGGAGGGAGGCCGGGCCGCAGGCATTCCCCGCGAGGTCGAGCTGGTTGAAGGGTTTCGCGGAGAGGTTCTGCGCCTCGTAAAAGTCCGGGACGGGGGCGCAGGCGGCGAAGGCGAGGCTAAGGGTCGGAAGCAGGAACGGTTGCAGTGACTGTTTGAGATATCGAATCATTGGAAGGGCGCTGGTCGGACTGGCCTCCTGAGAGTTGCACGGAGCTGCTAATGTTCAAGCTCTCGCTGCTGCTGATGGGCACCGTCACAACGCGGGTGTGGCCTGGGAGCAGGGTGGTGATATTCGCGTTGGTGGTGGAGCCGTTGATATTCACGTCCAGCTCCGCGTTTACCATGGTCTCGGTGCCTAGGTTCTGGACGAGCACCTGCACCTGGTTCTCCGTAATGGATACGGAGGTGATGGCCGCGTCGTAGATTCCCGGGGTATTTCCATTGAGGATGCGCCACATGTCAGGGACGCCGGCACCGGTAAGTGGATCGCTACCCAGAATCCCGACATCGTTGAGATTCGAGTTCACTGAGCTGAGCGCCGCTGTTGCGTTGAGTGTCTGGCTGCCGTTGTTGCTCATCGTCGCAGCGATGGTGCCCGCAATGATGGGAGAGGAAAATGATGTTCCGCTGACCACCGCTGCCTGATCTCCGGGGTAGGCGACGTTCACCGCGTATCCCGGTGCTGACATTGCGACCTCATTCCCGGTGGTTGAGAAATCCATGTGCAGGTTGTTTGCATCCACCGCTCCGATCGCACTGACCAATGGGCTGGCAGCCGGATGCATCACACCTTCCGTTCCGCTGTTTCCCGCCGACGCCACAACCACGGAACCCGCCAGTTTCGCATATTCGAGGGCGTTTTCTACCAGCCCGCTCCGTCCCGATCCGCCGAGGGAAATATTGATGATCGACGCCCCCTGATCGACCGCCGCGATAATTCCCTGTGCAATGAGGAAGCTGCTCGAGCTGCCGTTGTCGTCTGCGATCCTAATCGAAAGGGGTGTTGCACCGGGAGCGATGCCCGGAGCGAACGGGTTGTCGCTGAAAATCACGGATGCGACCGCGGTGCCATGCCCGTTGAGATCGGAAGGGTTTTCAGGAAGAGGCACCAGATTGATCCGCTCAATGGCATTCCCGAATACCGTATGATCCGCGATGCCCGTATCCAGGATGGCGATTTTGACCCCGGAGCCCCACAGCGAGTTGTCGCCGGTGACGCCTAGCCAATTCAGCAGGCCGTTGTTTAGTGCTGCCGCCCCATGCTGTATGCCCGACCCGGCGAATTCCGGGATGTTCACGGGGAAATTGTAGGAGGTTTCCTCACTGCCATCGAGGGCGCCCAGAAGATTCGCCTCATCGCCGAAGCCGAGGAGCAAGGTGTTGAACTTGTCCATGCGGCCGAGGACGCTCAGGCCGTCGCCCATGTTCGCCAGGAAGCGCTGCATCGCATCCCTGTCCTTGAAAGCAATGATGCGCTGGTTCGGGATCGCCCCTTCGGCAAACGCCGCTCCGTCGAATTTTCCGGTGTTCCCGCGGTCTGCTTTTTTCGTTTTCGGGACATGATCCTGGTGGGGGGAGGGTTTCGCTATGGGTTTTTCCCGGGCTACCTGTAATTCCTTGGTTGGCTCCTCGAATAGCGTATATTTGGTGGCCAGATACGCCATCATGAAGACGCAGACGAGACAGAGGAACAACCAGACGTAGTTCATCTTTTCCCTGAGTTTCACCGATCGCTCGCTCATGTGTATGGACTAAACACCGAAAAGCTTGGTTTGTCTCGTAGGGATTTCGGGCAGAATTGCGGAAGGATTTTTCACAAGAGGCACAAAAAAAGACGCGTGAGTCGGTGTTCTCACATGAAAACAGCAAATTTCCTATTGTGAGCCATGGTGGGTCGTTGTGATCTCGGTTGGATTTCCGTCATTGCCGCCCGAACCAGAATCTTACTTGTGCCCCTTGTGTTGAATTCTTCCCGCATTAGCGCATCTTCCCCCCACATGCCGTTCCGTCTCTCCAGCGACTACTCCCCCCAGGGCGACCAACACCAAGCGATCGAGAAGCTGGTAAAATCCCTGGAGGCTGGAAACAAGCACCAGACGCTGCTCGGCGTCACCGGATCGGGGAAAACCTTCACTATGGCGAACCTCATCGCCCGCCATGGCAAGCCGACGCTCATCATGAGCCACAACAAGACGCTGGCCGCGCAACTCTACTCCGAGTTTAAAAATTTCTTCCCGCACAACGCGGTTGAGTATTTCGTATCCTACTTCGATTACTACCAGCCGGAGGCCTATATTCCGCGCTCCGATACCTACATCGAGAAGGATTCCTCGGTGAACGAGGAGATCGAACGGCTTCGGCTTTCCACCATGGGCTCGCTGCTCACCCGCGAGGACACCATCGTCATCGCCTCGGTCTCCTGCATCTATGGTTTGGGCTCGCCGGAGGACTACAAGGACATGATGTTCCCGGTCTGGACGGGGCAGCAGATCACACGCGAGGAATTGCTCAACGCCTTGGTCAGCTTGCTATTTGAAAGGAACGACATCGCCTTCGGTCGCGGCAAATACCGGGTGAGAGGGGACGTTGTTGAAGTCCACCCAGCCTATCTCGATGAAACGGCAATCCGTATTGAGTTTTTCGGCGACGAGGTGGAGCGCGTCTCCTCGATTCACACCACCAGCGGAAACGTCGTAGAAGTCCTCGAAAGCCACACCCTTTACCCAGCGAAGCAGTTCATCACTGCCGGGGATAAAATGAAAACGGCGATCGGTAAAATCCGCAAGGAGCTCGACCAACGCATCCCCGAGTTGGAGAAAGAAGGCAAGCTCATCGAAGCTCAGCGGCTCCGCATGCGAACGGAATACGATCTGGAAATGATGACGGAGATGGGTTTCTGTCAGGGTATCGAGAACTATTCCCGCCACCTCACCGGACGCCCACCCGGCTCACGACCCCACACACTCCTCGATTTCTTTCCGCGCGATTTCCTTTTGCTCGTCGATGAATCCCACGCCTCCATCCCGCAGATCGGCGGTATGTTTGAGGGTGATAAATCCCGCAAGACCACGCTCGTCGAGCACGGCTTCCGGCTGCCCTCAGCGATGGACAACCGCCCGCTGCGCTTCGACGAGTTCATGCATATGACGAACCAGCGCGTCTATGTCTCCGCCACTCCCGGCGTTTTCGATATCGTCAATTCCCGCCCGGAAAACAAAAATTACATTCCGGTGAAGCCTCGTCCTGGCGACAACGATTTCATTCCTTTCGATTTAAAGAAAATCAAGATCAAGTCCTCGGGGAATGCGGAGGCGATCGCCGATTTTGATCCGGAGAAACGAGGCACGCACCTCGTCGTCGAGCAGATCATCCGTCCCACTGGCTTGCTCGATCCCATACTCACCCTGCGTCCGCTCAAGGGGCAAATCGACGAAACCATCGAGCTCTGTCGTCAGCGGGTGGAGAAAGGCGAGCGAGTGCTCGTCACCACCCTGACCAAGAAAACCTCTGAGGATCTCGCAGAGTATCTTTCCTCCACTGGCCTCAAATGCCGCTACCTCCACTCCGATATCGATGCGATCGAGCGGGTGGAAATCCTCCGCCAACTCCGTGCTGCAACCTTCGATATCCTGATCGGTATCAATCTGCTCCGGGAAGGACTCGACCTCCCCGAGGTCTCGCTCGTCTGTATTCTCGATGCGGATAAGGAGGGTTTCCTCCGCAACGAAACCTCCCTCATCCAGACCGCAGGTCGTGCCGCGCGGCACATCAACGGTGAGTGCGTGCTGTTCGCCGATGTTGTCACCGATTCCATCCAGGCTCTGATCAATATCACCGAGTACCGCCGCGCCCGCCAGATTGCCCACAACGAGGAATACGGCATCACCCCGAGATCTGTCATCCGCTCCGTCCAGCAAAGCCTCCATACTTACGAGAAAGGCAAGGCTAGTGCCGAGAAGCTCAACGCCTCTATCGTCGCCGAGGACGAGAATGCTTATGACAAGCTGAAGGTGATCTCCGAACTTGAGCAGGAAATGCGCGATGCCTCATCGAAGCTGGAATTCGAACGGGCGGCGCACCTGCGGGATCAGATCGCGACGCTGAAGAATGACACTCCGGTCATGCCGCCGCAGAAGAAGGTGAAGTATGGGAAGAAGCGTGCCAAGAAGAAGGGCTGAGAGCCTATGTCAAAGGTACGGTCGGTATGGCTCGACCGTCCCAATTTAAAACCCCAAGGGCATGGAAGTTCTCGCGTGAGTGAACCCGTGAACCGCCGTCAGATTTCTGAAGTGGGGCAACCGAGCCGGATTGCCCCTACCGGTGGTAGGGCTGGCTGCCTCACTCGTCCAGAAAGCCAGTGAGTGGGCTTGTCGGGTGGGCGGTTTCGGAGGGCTGGGGAAGGCCGAGTTCGAAGGCGGTGCGGCCGGCCTCTACGGCCTGCTTGAAGGCGATAGCCATTTTTTCCGGGTCGGAGGCGATGGCGATGGCGGTGTTGACGAGGACGGCATCGGCGCCGAGTTCCATGGCCTCGGCGGCGTGGGATGGGGCACCGATCCCGGCATCGACGACGACGGGGACGGTAGCCTGGGCGATGATGATGGCGATCTGGTCACGGGTGGTGATGCCTTTGTTGGAACCGATGGGGGAGCCGAGGGGCATGACGGTGGAACAACCGGCTTCCTGGAGGCGCTTGGCGAGGACGGGATCCGCATTGATGTAGGGGAGGACGGTGAAGCCTTCCTTTATAAGGATTTCCGCGGCTTTGAGCGTCTCGATGGGATCGGGGAGGAGGTAGGTGGGATCCGGGTGGATCTCCAGCTTGATCCATTTCGGCAGGCCGGCGGAGTGGGCGAGGCGGGCGAGGCGGACGGCTTCCTCCGCGTTCATGGCTCCGCTGGTGTTGGCGAGGAGGAGATATTTCTCCGGATCGACGAAATCGAGGATGTTGGCGAAGGGGTCGCCCTTTCCGGAGAGGTCGGCGCGGCGGAGGGCGACGGTGACGATCTCCGTTCCCGAGGCGGCGAGGGCGTCGCTCATGGATTCGTTGGAGGGGAATTTTCCGGTGCCGAGGAAGAGGCGGGAGGAGAAGGTGCGGTCTGCGATTTTTAACATCAGAGTTTGCGAGTGTTCAGTTTGAAGTTTTCAGGGAAGCGAGTTGCTCTGGAAGCCAGTGCTCGAACGCCTTGTGGTTGTCGAGGTTGTATTGGTGGGTGCGAAACCCGAAGGCATCGCCGGTGGCGATGTTGGCGGGGAGGTCGTCGATGTAGAGGGTGTTTTCGGGGACGATGGAGTGTTTGTCGATGGCGTGTTGGTAGATTTCCGGGTGGGGCTTTATGGAATCGACCTCGAAGGAGAGGATGGAGCCGTGGAAGAGGGAGAATTCTGGGTAGGCTTCGAAGACCCAAGGGCAGTGGATTGCGTTGGTGTTGGAGAAGAGGATGAGGCGGTGGCCTTCGGTGGCGAGCTTGCGGACGGTTTCCCACATCGGCAGGTTGGGGGTGAAAATGTTCTGCCACGCGGTGTGGAATTCGTCCGGCGTGGCATCGGTTCCGAGGATCTCGATGGCCCAGGTGGTGTAATCTGATACCGCGATCCGTCCGGTTTCGAACTCGTCTTTCTTTTCGAGGAGTTTTTCGAGGGAGGTGGTCGGGTCGGGATGATCTGCGGGGAGCAGCTTGGAGAGGGATGATTCGAAGTCGAAGTCCAGCAGGACTTTTCCGATGTCGAAGAGAAAATCGGCCATGGGGTCAGGTGTGGGAGAGGATAAATTTCGATGCTGTGATGGCACCGTCGTTGCAGTTGTGGTCGGCGAGAGCGGCTTTCATTTTGCGCCACTTCGCGGCGTCGTTGGCGAGTATTTCCGAGACGGCTGCGGTGAGGTCTTTCGGGTTCTCGGCGAGATCCCCGGCACCGAGTTGCTGGAGGAGTTGGAGATTTCCCTCCTCCTGGCCGGGGACGAGGTGGTGGATGAGCATCGGGCAGCGGGCGGCGATGGCCTCGTGGACAGTCGCGCCGCCGGCTTTTCCAACGACCATGTGGTGCTTGTTGATGAGTTGTGGCACTTTCCTTGTCCAGCCGAGGAGTCGGACGCGGCCCGGGTAGGCTGCTTTGATCTCCCTGGCGCGAGATTGGAGGAGGCGAAAATTTTTCCCCATGACGATGGTGAGATGGATGTCGGGCGAGGCGTCGAGGAGAGCCTTGCTGTGGCGGCGGATGAACGGTTTCTTGGCGGTGGGGAAATAGAGGACGCGGAAGGGCTTGCACGGGTCGGAGCCATCCACCGGCGTGAGCTCGGAGAAGGTTGGATTTACGGGGAAGCCAGTGCTGATAATTTTCTCCTCGGAGATGCCCCAGCAGTGCATTGCTTCGAGAGTCGTCCGGTCGGTGACGAGGAACCAATCGGTGGGGGCGCGGAGCCATGAGGCGTTGATTTCGATGGAATCGGTGACGACTGTGAAGACCGGGAGCCTGTTTCCCGTTTCTCTGAAATGGCGTTCGAGGAAATAGGGATAAAGCGGATAGGTGGAAACGATCGCGTCGGGTTGCCATTCCGCGACGAGACCTTCAAGGTAGCTCTCGGGGCGGTGCATGAGCGGGATGTTAGGTCGCGAGAAATCGCACTTGTCGGTTGCCCTGTAGATTTTTTCCCAGACTCTCGGGAAATGGGTGGTCACCAGGCGGTAGCCCCACTGGATGACAGAGGTTGATTGCGGGGCGGAGAGGACGCAGGGATCCGCGACACGGGTCTCCGCACCCATGAGGTCAAGTGCGAGTGCTAGGTTCCGGGCCGCGCTGTTGTGGCCTTCGCCGAATGCGGCGGTGATGATGAGGATTCTCGGTTTCTTGGGCATCTCGCGGTTTCCGGGCGCACTTTAAGTGACAACGAGGCATTGCGTCTATCGACTTTTCTGCTTTCCTTTCCCTGCCGATGGCAAAGGAAAAAGACAGGATCGAGCTCAAGCAGGTGGACGAGGAAGCCGAGAAGGTGAATCGTTTCGTCCGCTTGCATTCGGATGCGGTTGAGGAAGTGGAAGACTTGCCGCCTGTGAGGGTGGGTGAGAAAGACACGCCTGAGGCGAGGCGGGATGCGACGCGGGAGGGATTCAAGAGGCGCTCCAATGAGCCGGATGTCGGGTCGTTGATCGAGGGGGAAGAAATTCAGGCCGAGGATCAGTGGGATGCTGCCGGTGGCAGGAACATGCCGTGGGGTTGGATTGCCCTTTTGGGGTGCATTTTTGCAGGCGGAATACTCTGGTCGCTCCTGGAGGTGAACCGGGCGAAAGACAGGCGGGGAATGTTGGTCGAAGAGGCGGAGAGTGTTCTGGAGAAGGAACATCGAGAGGAGATGGATGCGGAGCAGACGGTAGGGGTGATCGAGACAGCAGTGCAGAACTTCTTTGATTCCAGGTCAGTGGAGGAGATGCTCCGCTACGTGAGGCATCCGCTGCGGATGGTTCCCTTGATGGAGAAAGAATACAGGGAAAACCCGCCCATACCCCTGCGTTTCGAGAAAGTGCTCAGCATGGATCCGTTGACGATCGATAACCACGCCTCGTTCTGGATGGTGTCGTGCGAGCTTGAGGGAGCGCAGGTAAGGCAGGTATTGGTGGAGGTGGTTTCGTTAAATGAGGCCAAGGTGGATTGGGAAACGTATGTCTACCACCAGGCGATGGACTGGGATGAGTTTGCGAAATCGAGGCCCGGCGGGTTCACCGGGGATTTCCGGGTTTATGCGGAGCCGGACAATTACTACAGCTACGAGTTTGCGGACAGCGATGCCTTTGTCTCGTTCCGGCTCACGGCGCTCAATTCAGAAGATGTGCTTTACGGTTACGTTGACCGCGGTGGGGAAATAGCGAAGCGGATGGCGCGGGTGTTTGCGCGGAACGGCGGGGGCGTGACGCCGATGATCCTGCGGCTGCACCTTCCCGAGGGCATCACCTCGAAACGCGGAGTCGTCGTGAAAGATATGATTTGCCCGCGGTGGCTTTTTGTCGAAAACCCGGAAGAGGACAATCCTTGAAGGGGGGCAGGGACATGGATCCGCGACGGTGCGTAAGGTTCGGTATGGCGGCATCCGGTGCGGGCTTATTTTTCCTGTTCCAATACTGTGTCGCGCTGCTGAGGCTGGGCACGCAGTCCAGCGGGATGAAGAACAAGTTTAGTGCACTCGCGCAGGATAAGTACATGGATTTCCTGATCTGGCAGAATGTCCAGGTGTTGATCGCCTATGTGATCCTCGCACTTGTCTTCACGCTCGTGTTGCAGCCCTACGTTTCGCTGCTGTGCCGCCGTTTCTCTATCGGGAAAACGCACTGGCGGCTGCTTGCGGTTGTGGCGGGGGCGTTCCTGATCCATGGCTATTTCACGCTGCGGTTGGTTGATACCCGGCCGTATTTCTTGGGCGATGCGAAGTTCGGGCACTGGTACTACGAGGTTCTCAATGTCGTGCCGGAGATGCTGAAGCCCGCCGTGTTTTTCGCGCTGTTCAAGGTGCTGCCTCTTGGTGTTGTGGCCTACGCGGTGTGGTGGCACTTGGGTAATCTTTCCCGGCGCGGTCGGATCGGACTCTCGGCAGCGGTTGCCGTGCTTGCGGCGGTGTTCGTTTGGAATAGTGGTTGGCTTGCCGGTGAAAGGAAAGCAGACGGTGGGCAAGGCGGCAGGCCGAATGTGATCATTATCGGCTCCGACTCCTTGCGCGGCGACAGGTTGGGCTGCAACGGCTACCGGCCACGGCGAACTGACGGCCTAGCGGCGGGCGGTGTCTCTCCGCGCATCGACGAACTGGCCTCGCGCTCCGCGAACCTTGTGAACTGTTTCACCCCCATCGCCTCGACTCTGGAGTCTGGTACCTCGCTGATGGCCTCGCAGTATCCGCATACGCACGGTCTGCGGCAGATGTATCCGGATGAGAAAAGGGTCAATGCGACCAAGGCGAGTATCGAACCACTGCCGCGCATCCTGGCGGGGAAGGGCTACGACACCGCAGCGTTCGGCGATTGGTGTGCGGGCTACTATGAGATGATGCCGATGGGCTTCGAACACGTCTCGGTTTCGAGTTTCGACAACTTTAAGATCTACATGAGCCAGGCGGTGGTGATGGCGCATTTCGTGATCCCGCTCTACTTCGACCACCCGGCGGGCTATGCGGTTTTCCCGCAGCTCGGCTCCTTCGCGAATTTCGTCACCCCGGAGGTTGTCACGGACCGGGTGAAGGGGCGGATGGGAAAGGTCGCGGAAAGCGGTAAGCCGTTTTTCTGGCACGTATTCTATTCCTGCAACCACCTTCCCTATCGCAGTCCGGAGCCCTACTCCACCATGTTCGCCGATCCGGACTACACCGGGCCGAACAAAAGCGGCGTCGATTTCGACATTGATTCTTTCATCGGCGGAACGGATCTTGAGAACAAGTGGAAGGCGCTCCCGGAAAAGGAGGTTCGCCAGATCCGCGATCTCTACGACGGCTGCACCCGGCAGCTCGACGACAATGTGGGGGAGATCCTCGACGCGCTGAAAGCCAACGGCCTCGACCAGAACACCATCGTCCTAGTCACTTCGGATCACGGCGACAATCTCTACGAGGAGGGCGTTACACTCGGCCACGGACTCACCTTTAACGGCGGTATGAGGGCGAACCACGTGCCGCTCGTATTCCATGTCCCCGGTGCGGAGGCGGTGAAAATCGATGCTCATGTCAGTATCATCGACATCGCCCCGACTATCGCGGATCTGCTCGGTGCGGAAAAGCCCGCCTCCTGGGAGGGAAATAGTTTCGCTGGCTGGCTGGCTGGCTCGGAGGAGCCGAAGAGCCGCGCCTACTACGGCGAGACCGGCTTCCCCTTCGTCCAGTTCCGCGTGCCGGGAATCGAGCGACCCAAGCTCCCGCCGATGGATCACATGACTGGCATCGACGACTCCTTTAACTACCAGTTCGTCCTCAAAAAGGAGTATGAGTCGCCCCTCTCCGCCGCCAAGCAGCGCTGCCTGATGACGGATGATTGGAAGCTTATCTGCACCCCCGCGGCCGACGGATCCCGCCATTTCGCGCTGTTCTCCCTCGCCGGGGGCGTTTACAGCGAGAAAGACGTTTCGGAGGATAATCCGGCCATACTCGCCTCCATGAAAGCGGCGTTGGAGAAGTGGATGGATGAGAAAGTCGAGACCCCGGCGGAGGGGATCTTTCAATAAGGAGAAGGATGTCTCCAATCCCTTGGCACAAGCGGAGTCTTCCGTGCCAGTCCTCCGCAAAGGGGTTGGGAAACACCCTTCTCCTTATTGGTTACGCCATCAGCGCCTCGATTTCGTCGGCTTCGATGGGGATGGTGGCCATGAGGTTGATGTTTTCGGTTTCGCCGATGAGGTAGTCGTTCTCGAGTCGGACGCCGAGTTTTTCCGCCGGGATGTAGATGCCGGGCTCGATGGTGAAGACCATGCCGGAGGCGACGACGGTGTGGGCGGGTGAGACGTCGTGGACGTCGATGCCGATATGGTGGGAGGTGCCGTGCATGAAATACTTTTTCACAAGCGGCTTGGTATCATCCTGAGCGGCGGCTTCCTCTGCGGTGAAGAGGCCGAGGTCGATGAGTTCCTTCTCCATCTGTGCCATGACTTGCTTGTGGAATTCCGGCATGAGAATACCGGGGCGGAGGATGGAATCCGCGAAGTGGAGCATGCGCAGGACGGCGTTGTAAACGTCGCGCTGGCGGTCGGTGAACTTGCCGTTGACCGGGATGGTGCGAGTCATGTCGGAGTTCCATCCACCGTATTCGGCGGCGACGTCCATGAGCATCAGATCGCCGTCTTTCAGCTCGCAGTTATTCTCGACGTAGTGGAGGACACAGGCGTTGCTGCCGCCGGCGAGGATGGGGGGGTAGGCGAAGCCGCGCGAGCCGGAGCGGGTGAACTCGTGGATGTATTCGGCCTGGACTTGCCATTCGCCGACGCCGGGTTTCAGGAAACCGAGGACGCGGCGGAAGCCTGCCTCGGTGATATCGCAGGCTTGCTGGATGAAGGTGATTTCCTCATCGGCTTTGATAGTGCGGAGCTTGTAGATGAGCGGGGCGAGGCGTTCGTAGCGGTGGAGAGGAAAGCGCTTCTTGCATTGCTTCACGAAGCGGGCGTTGCGAGGCTCGATGGGGACGTAGCCGTGGGGGTGCTCGTTGGTGGTGATGTAGATGTTATCGGCCTGCACGGCGAGGACGCCGAGGGTGACTTCGAAGGTGCCGTTCCAGTCGATTCGGGTGATGCCTGTGCGTTCGGAGGCTTGCTGTTTGGTGAGTTTCGCGCCTTCCCAGACGGCGATGGTGTCGTTGCTCTCGCGGACAAAGAGAATCTCCCTGTCCTTGGGATCCTTCGCATCGGGGTGGAGGATGAGGATGGTGTCCTCTTGGTCGACGCCGGTGAGGTAGAAGAGGTCGCTGTTTTGCTCGAATGGGAGCTGTGCGTCGACGTTGGAGGGATAGATGTCGTTCGAGTGGATGACCGCGATGGAGTTGGGGGCGAGCAGGGCGGCGAGGTTGGCTCGGTTGGTTTTGAAGAGGGAAGGGTCTGGGAGGCGTGTTCTCATTGCCGCTACGCTAAATTCCAAATCTCAAATTCCAACTCCCAAAAGGGAGAAGTCCGCTATTCCTGAAGTTCCAGCGTTTCAGTATTTGATCCTGCCCTCCGGCAGTCCCCTTCGGGCTCAGCACTTCGCTTGAGCCTATGTGGCTCCGCTCCATTCAGTTTTTACCCATTCAGTCCTGGTTGGCTTCCATTTCCGCGTCGGTGGGGGTGGCGGTGGGGATACCTTTTTCCGGGACTTTCATGCCGCTGATCCAGGCGATGGCGTTGAGGACAACGCGGCGCTGGTCGTCGTCCTGCCAGTTTTTGTGGAAATGGCCACCGGTGAATCCGAAGGCGCGGCCACCGCCGATATTTTCCGGTCGCTCGAAAGACCACATCATGTGCTGGGGCTGTTTGTCCTCTAGGACGGCTTTGCGGACGGCGGGGTTGCCGGAGTGTGCTCCATCGGGGCGGGAGAGGGTTTCCGCCGGAGGGAGGGCTGTAAGGATGGGGGTGATGCCTTCCATCTCTTTTCGGAAGCGCATGTGGTAATACCATTCGTCGCGTATCGTATAGTCACCTACACCGTTTGCGATGGGATGGTCGGGCATTTTGAAGCTGGCGTCCCAGTGCGGATTGACCGACCAGTTCGCCTCGAAGTAGCCGCCGATACTATCGAGGAAAGTCTTTCCAGCTTCGCCCTCTGGAACCTCTACAGCGTAGTGGATGCAGCCGATGCCGATTCCTTTTTCCGCAAGTTCACGGAGTTTTTGCAGGTGCTTCATGGCGGGGTGCCCGCCGCCGCCGTCTGCGTAGATGACGATAGCATCTGCTCCATCGAGTATGGATTCGTCCTCCGGCCAGCCGTTCGTGACGACGGTGGTTTCGAATCCGGCACCGGACTTCGTGAGGTGGTCGGCGAGCAGCATGGAGCCCGCGCGGTGCTCGTGTGCGCCGCGGCCGTGGCTTGCCTTTCCGGCGATGAATACGACCTTGGATTTCGATGGTGCGGGGGCTTCATCGGCGGATGCGATGAGCCAGAACAGCGAGCCGAGGACGCCGACGAGGGATGCGAGCAGGAGGTGCTTTGAATTTCTCATTGAACCATGGATACGGAGGGTTTTCCGGAAAGTTATCGCCGCTTGCAAAATTCGCCTGCCGTGGACAGGTTTCTGCGGAGAAACGGCATGGACTTCCTCGGCACAACTACGACATCCCTGAAAGTTTGCGGGGTCACCCGGCAAGGCGATGCGGAGAAATTGGTGGAGCTCGGAGTCGACGCAGTGGGTTTTAATTTCTGGCCGAAGTCGAAGCGGTACCTCGATCCATCCGAAGGGCGGTGGGCAAGGGGGCTTGCGGGAAGCATCCTGCGGGTGGGTGTTTTCGTGAACGAGGGCAGCGAGCTGGCATACCGGCTTTTTGAGGACGGGATGATCGATGTGGTGCAGCTGCACGGCGATGAGACGCCGGAGACGGTGGGCGGTTTCGCGAAGGCGGGGATTCCGGTGATTAAGGCGGTGGGCGTGAAGGATGCGGCGGATATTGGGAGCGCCGGTGAATACGGTGCAGATGCGGTGCTGCTGGATGCACATGCACCGCTGGTTTTTGGAGGAACCGGGGAGGTGTTCGACTGGGGATTGGCGCAGGGGTTTAAATCCAGGTTTCCGATAATCCCGATGATCCTGGCGGGCGGCATCACGCCGGCGAATGCGCGACAGGCGGTCAGCGAAGTGGGGCCGGCGGCGCTGGATGTGGCATCGGGTGCGGAGCTTTCGCCGGGGGTTAAGGATTTCGTGAAAGTGAAGGCACTACTGGAGGCATGCAGGGAGGGACGATGATCACGGACTCGCATTGCCATTTGGCTTCGGCACGTTTTTCCGATGAGGAGCGGGGCGAGATCATGTGCCGCGCGGAGGCGGCGGGTGTGCATAGGATGGTCACGCTTTCCACCTGCCTGGAGGATGTTTCGAAAAACCTAGAGCTTGCGGATGATCCGAGGGTGTTGGCTACGGTAGGGATACATCCGTGCGATGTGCACAACGCACCGGACGATGCCGTGGAGCGTCTTTGCGACCATGTTGCCGATCCACGGGTATGCGCGATCGGCGAGACGGGCCTGGATTATTTTCATCCGGCTCCGGAGGGGTGGGATGAGGAAACATACCGAGAACGGCAGCGAGATTTCCTGCGTAGGCATTTTGAACTCGCCGTATCCGCCGGGCTGAACGTGGTGATCCATACGAGAGACAAGGAGGGTAGGGCATCGTTCGAGGATGCGTTCGCGATATATAAGCGTTACTCGGACCGGGTGCGGGCGGTGTTCCACTGCTTCATCTCCGAATCGGAGCTGGCGGAGCGGGTGATCGCAGAGGGCGGGCTGGTTTCCTTTGGCGGTGTGGCAACTTTCAAGAATGCGGCGCTGGTGAAGGAGGTGGTGAAGCTTGTTCCGGCGGGAAGTTTCATGCTTGAGACCGATTCACCCTACCTCGCCCCCGAGCCTATGCGGGGAAAGCGCAACGAACCGGCCTTTGCATTGCACGTCGCGGAAGCGGTGGCGGCGCTGCGCGGAGAAGCAATCGGGGAGCTGGCGGAGCATACCGAGGCGGTGGTGAAAAAGTTTTTTCGTGGATGGAATGAATCCACTTGAATAAATTCCTCCATGACAACCGTTTGTATGTGTGTTGACGTTAAGTCGCTAATCCCAAACACAAAATCCCTAGCAATGAAAAACAGAACGCTTCTTCCCTTTGCAGCCCTTTCGGCAATCCTTGCTTCCTGCTCCCCGCAAGGTGGCGGTGAGGACTACGATGTCTCTAACCCCTACGCCGCTCCGGACTATGGCGATGGCAGCGGGACCCCTTACCAGCCTTCCGATGTGAATCCCGTCTACGACGCAGCTGCCGTTTACGAAGACACGGCTCCGGTGGCCGCTCCTCGCGCCACCGTCCATACGGTTGTCGGTGGCGATTCGCTCTGGAAGATCGGGAACAAATACGGAGTCTCGGTCAACGCGATCAAGCAGGCCAACGGGCTCACCAGGGACACTGCGGTGCTCGGCGCAAAGCTGAAGATCCCTGCTCAATAAGCCGATGTATCTCCGCTTGTTCCTTGCTGGGTTTTCTTTGTGCGGTTCGCTGCTCTGTGCCCAACTCGGGCCGCAGGCTGATTTACCGATGAGCGCGAAGGAGGACGCCATCGAGCAGCTCCTTTCCGAGCGGGAATCACCGGAAGCCCTCAAAAAGGCTGCGGTGGAAGCCCGTGCGCTGGGGGTATCCGAGCAGGCGATCCTGGAGGCGCGCTTCCTGTTCCATGTGGACCGTGCGGAGGATGCGGAGATCGCGGGGCTGCTGCCGGAGTTTCTGGCAATAAAGGACAAGTTCAAGCTCGCCGATTCCGAGATCTTTGGAAGTGTGGACGACTGGCTCGCCGTGACGGAATACGTGCAGGCACTCGGTGCGCTGGAGAAGGGCGACAAGGCAGGCTTCAAGTGGCACATCACCGAGGCGTTTTGGCTCAGTCCGAAGCAGGGAGCCGCGTTCGCTCCGCACATCGACCGCATCCGCCTGATGAATGCGATGAAGGCGGTGAAGGTCGATTTTGAAAAAGCCTACACGGACACGCTGACGGGAATACCCGTATCTCTCGGTAAAATCACCGGCGAGAGGAAGGGGTTGTTGCTCCACTTTTGGTCGCCGTGGAGCCGCGAGTGCGAAGCTACGCTGAACGACTTCTTCATCACGGCGGAACATCTCAACGGAAAAGGCGTCGCTGTTGCATCGATCCTTCCGGAGACATCGGCGAAGGTCATTGCCGATGCGAAGGCGATGCTTGTGGCGACCGGAAAGAAGATTCCCGGCTCCTGGATCGTGGATACGAAGAAGAGTCCGGTCAGCGCAAAGATGAAGGTGCAGAGCGTTCCCGCAGTGGTGTTGATCTCCTCCGAAGGGCGTATCCTTTTCAACGGGCATCCGACTGATGGCGACTTCTGGAAGGCGCTGGAGAAACTCAATCCGGCGATCGAACGTCCGGAGTTGAGGGATGGTGACTGACTATGGGATCCATCGTACTACTGGGATCATAGTAGAATTGCATACAGAACGGCTGGAAAGCGTATCGAAATAATATTTAAGATTTGCGTAATTTATCTTGACGGAAACGCGAAATACTAGTTCTGTGGTAATCAAGAAAAGCAACCGCTCCCAAGGCAATGCCAT
>Ga0206131_10001208_pt1 | contig 33609 bp, 40 predicted proteins | sample Helgoland_Spring_FD_148636 | JGI IMG/M metagenome (GOLD analysis project Ga0206131, IMG submission 148636) | Pelagic subsurface seawater microbial communities from Kabeltonne, Helgoland, North Sea - Helgoland_Spring_Bloom_20160517_1 | ecosystem: Environmental > Aquatic > Marine > Epipelagic ... | reverse complement strand
CTGTAGGTGTTGTAGAAACTGTTTGTTGAGCTGCTTTTACAAGTATTGATGGGCTAGATGCATCATCTTCTATAATAGCTTGACTTGAAAGGTAGAGGTCTTTGAATCTAGCGTTTGAGAAACCTATATCAATTTGAGCATCACTTTCTGCACCTGCTCTCATAGGCGTAATTACAGCAGTACCAAACTGAAGACCTGAATGGTTTGAAACAGAGCCACCTATGGTAAGGTTGTTAGTATTTATAACACCAATACTTCCAACATTAACTGTATCTTTTTGAAAGTTTAAAATCTCTCCATTGCTTGATAAACGATTTAGACTTAATGTAGTACCTGCAATAGTAAATGCACCATTGCCTCCTGCGTATGCACGAAATCCAGCAGATGAATTACCTCCGCTTGTAGTACCCACCAACAGGTTACCTGATGATGTGATTCTCATCTTTTCTGAATTATTTACAGCAAACCTTGTATAAGTATTTTCATAGTTCCAAATATTTAAACCTTGGTCTCCTGCTATGCCCAAGAACATTCCATCAGAACCGCTAGTCGTTCCAGTTGTTGCATCTGTTAATAATATTCTAGGTGTTGTTGATTTATGAACGTGCAGACTTTCATTTGGCGAACTTGTGCCTATGCCAACTTTTCCTGCTCCATCAATTACTAAATGGTCTGCTGAATTAACAGAACTGAGTATAAGACTTTGACCGCCACCAACTTCTCTTGCTTCAATTTCAGAAGTATTAATAGAGGTTCCTAATTTAATTAACGTGCCACCCGCTTTAGATAAGTGTAACTGTGAACTTGGCGAACTTGTACCAATTCCAACGTTTCCTGACCCTAAAATGCTTAATGGCGTAACTGCTCCACCACGCATTTTAAATTCAATACGGGCATTAGAAGCGTTATAGCCATCTTCAAAGGTTGTAACAAGTTCGCCAGCAGAAGCCCTAGAAATACTAAAAGGGTACGCAGAAGACCCAAATGATAGCTTTTCATTAAACGGTATTGAAAGAGTTTCCCAAGGCGAAGTTGTCCCCAAGCCCAATCTCTCAGCACTAGCATCCCAAAATAAACCTTGAGTTGAGCCTGTATCGTCATAGAAGGAGATGTCTCCGCCTGAGTTAATTGCTAATCTTTGAACATTATTTGTATATAAAATATGGTCATTATCAGAATAATAACGAATACCTCCATAGTCAGCACCACCAGCTATTTTTCTTGTGTTTAATGCACCTACTTGAATTATTCCATTCGTGCCATCACTTACAGTCAACCCATCACTTGTAACTGTTCCTGTTACGTCTATGCCTGTATCATCAATACGAACACGTTGTGAGGGTGCTGTTGATATATTAGCACTTGTATTAAGTGTCATATATGGCTTAAAGTTAGAGCCATCTCTTACAACATTTACAGAACCACCTGCTCCTGAAGTATTTGCAACTTCAAATGTAATACCTGCACCATCTGTTGTACTACCTGCTGAGTTTGTTAATTTTAATAATGAATTTGTAGTTGAGCCTGTATCTTTACGAGCTTCTAATCCATCAGCAGTAACTGTTCCTGTTACGTCTATAGCACCTGAATTGATAGTGCCAACAGTTATATTTGGAGTACCTGATAAACCTATTGCAGTTATACCTAAAGCATTTATTTCAGCTTGAGTTTGATCTGTGGTTGCACCTGCTTCTATGCCATCTAGCTTAGTTCCATCTGTGGCTATGTCTCTACCATCAACTGTTCCTGTGGCTGATATGTTTCCTACAACTGATAGCTTTTCACTTGGATTTGATAGCCCTATACCAACCCTACCATTAGCAGGAACATAATTTAATCCATTTCCTTTTGTTACCCAACCACTAAATTCACTATAAAAAGCCACATAGTTTCCTACACCACTTCCAGTTCCGTTATATTCTAAAATAAAGTGATTTACATCACTTTCACTAAATTGTATTTTTGGTTGATCACCTGAATCGTCAACTAATAAAAGAGTTCCATCTGTACTTGTAATGCTACCAGTTGTACTAATAGCACCCGTTACATTTAAAGGATGAGAAAAGTTAAAACTATCGTTAGCTGTATTCCAAGTTAAGGTGGCATCTTGGGTAGAACTTACAGCATCTTGAATGGTAATACCTGCACCATTTGCATTTGCTGATGTATCACCACTACCATAGTTAAGAGTAATGTTTTTGTCTTTTACATCTAAGTTTGTAGTATCAATTGTTGTGGTAGTACCTTGTACATCTAGGTTGCCTTCTATTACAACATTAGATTCAAAAGTAGCATCATCTTCAAATGTTTTAGAACCTCTTACTGTAGTTCCTATATCTAGTGTAAATGTGGCATCACCTGAAGCAAAAGAAGCACCACCTGTAAGACTGCCACCTGATGTATTTATAGTTACACCTGTTATATCTCCTGCACCAGTATCTACAACTGCACCATTCCAATATAAAGAACCGCCTATATTATAAAGTTTGTTAGTAGTAGTAGATGGTGCTGAACCTTGTGTTACCTCAACTATAGGTGTTGTTGTAGAACCCGCTATTGTAGTTTTAGATAATTCAACTCTTGATAAATCATTCTGACTTGCATCACTTGAAAAATATAATTTAAGTGGTGTAGTTGTTTTTGCTTTTATACCAACAGTAGGGTTTGTAATAGTAGTTTCGCCACTTATTGTATAAGTTGTTTCAGGTGTTCCTGAAGATACATGACCTGTTGTCCAGTCTCCATCAAGTTCAATAAAACTATCATTGTATGTAGCATTTATATCATTACCATAACGAATTTTAAAACTTCCTAACGCATTATCTTCATCACCTAAAACTATTGCATTACTTGCTGAAGATGTTATGTACAAACTTACATCATCTTCATCTCCATTTCCTAAGTAAAAATAATTAGTATTACCACTTGCGTTCCAATAGAACTTGCCTTCTAAATCAAGTTGATTATTTATTTTAAAAAAGTTGCCATCTTGCCCAGTTGTTGTTCCATAAGCAACTAAGGTAGACAAATCTTGTCCATCAACTGTAATCACACTTGCATCAAGTGTTCCTGTAACACTAGCATTAGTAACATTTAAAGAAGTAGCAGTAATATTTCCTGTTACAGTTGCACTTGTAGCAGTCATAGCACCTGCTGTAGTTACTACAAAAGCACCTGAGCCTATGTTTAAACTACCAGCATCAATATCGCCTAGATCACTATTTATAGCAGCTAAATCAGTAACAGTGATTTTATCTGCACCAATAGTGCCTGAAGTTATATTATCTGCATCTAAGTTAGTAACAGTAATAACTGAAGCATCAATAGTTCCTGCTGTAATTTTGTCTGCTGTTAAAGAGTTGATCTTTGCATCAGTAACATTGCCATCTAGTATCTTGGATGTTGTAATCGCATCATCTGTTATCTTATCTGTAATAACAGCATCATCTTGTATATCTGCTGTAGCTGTTGGTGGGTCACCAATAGTAAACGACTTTACAACAGCATTAGACTCAATACCAACTCCATTGAAAGAAGTTATATTTGCATTGTAATTACCTACAGCAAGAAAACTTAAATCTACGCTATTTGTGTCAACTAGTTTGCTAAATACTTGTACTGGCGGATTTGCTGTATCAACTACATCTACCCTATATTGCCTTACTGGAAAATCAGTTGGCTCAGTCCAAGTTAAAGTAGGTCTATTGATTGATGAAGAATCTGTGTCTGTGAATACAATGCTACTTGCTTCAGGTGGATGTAAAGCACCTATGCTTGGTGGGTGGGCTATTATTTCTACTGGCTCTTGAGCTGGTACTTCCCATGTATAAACATCAAAATATTCAATTAAGCTAACAGATACAAGTCCATTTGACTGTAGTTCTAATGCTTCTACCCTACAAATCTTTACATTAAAACTTAAAGGTAAATAAGTAAGATCAACGATATCACCAACGTTAAGTTTATACATCTCAGGAGTTCCTAAGAACTGCATGGTGGTCTGATTTCTGCTTCTAGTTAAGATAGCCTTACCCATGTTATAAGCAATGTATGGGTCTGTTACATAAGGGAATTCAGCTTTAACCTCTAGCACCTCACCATCATCTGAATAATACTCAGGTGAAGCATCATGTAAAACAGTAGCTGTATCTAGTTCATATTTCTTATTAGCGTTAAAGAATTCAATGACAACCTTGTTAGCCTTTTTATCTTTATTACCATAATCAACTGATATACCAGCATCAGCTATGATGTGGTCATCTGTAATGCTAAATGTAGATGTTCCTGTATCTTCTATTTGTAATTCATATTTGCCATCAATATAAAGAAAGATACCTCGCATATTTGCAAGAAGCTCTTTAGCGTTATCCATGACATTCTTATTAGTGTCAATATAACCATTGCAATGAAATCTTTTAACTTTAGCTCTAGCGTTTCCTGCTTCATTTGTATAACTGTTTGCTAAAACATCATCTATATATAACCTGTTTTCTTGTACAGAATCATAGTATTGATATCTTGTAGAACCTGTAATAGTTACAGCATTAGAAAATATACTTGTATCAGTAGAATCTCTTATATCTATAACTTCATCTACTTTGTTTTGCCACCAGTCATCATTATCATTAATAACAATAAAGTCATTGCCAGCAGTACCACTCCAAGTTAAGTCTTGATAAGTATCATTATAATAAGGTTGGTCTACTTCTACTTCACATTTAGTTGCAGCAGCACTAATGGTAGTCATATTGATTTGTGAAGTTGCTAAACCTTTACCATATTCATCATTTTGTATGTAATCTAAAAAACATAAAGCTGGGTTAGATGACCATTTAGTAGAGCTATCTCTTGGGTCAAAAACCTTTTTACCTTTAACCTGTACTGTTATTTGTGGAACACCTTTATACATTCCTTTTTTATCGTAATCAAAAGAAGCTGCTATGTAGCAAATACCGTTTAACTTATGATTGGTAGTCCACTCAGTAGGTATGGATGCTCTGAGCATAGGGTCTGCTGTTTGACTTGATGCACCATGATGCAAGTTAAATACAAAAGAATATCTTAATGCTGGATTAGTTCCTAAAGTACCTGCGTTTGAGTATTGATTATCACCAACTTGAGATGCAGTATTTAATGGTTGGTGATGACTAAATCCAGTTTGACCATTTCTATCTGAGCCTACATAACCACCGCCTTTATAGATATTGCCATCTAAAATACTATTGCCATCTATCTCAATAGTTCTACCAAGTATCTCTTCACATTCACCAACTGATATTGCATAAACAACAAACAAATCTTTTGATCTGTTTTGTGCTGTGTCCATATAAACAATTTGAGCACCAACCCTTCTTGTTCCATATATGACTGGTATCTTACCACCAGCAGCAGTTTTGTTAGCCATGATGTCTTGACCTTTAGCTAACATCTCCTTGGCTTGTAAGAATCCTTTAACGCCTACAGCTGTGGTGTATACAAAAAAAGCATTTTTAAGATTAAAGCCACCAGCCCAACCCACTTGTTGTATTTTATTCCATACAAATTTACCAACAGCTTTGAAAAAACTACCTATCATTAGCTACCCCACCTTACGTCTGATTTTACTTGTGTGGCAAACTCTAAACCTCTATCACCTGTATAAGCTGATTTCTGAGATTCATCTGAATAATGTCTGCCTTTTGTTAAGTTCCAATTTGCCCAATGAGAAGAAACTGTCATGCTTAGTAAAGAATCTTCAACACTTTCCGCTACAGACACGCTTCTAATTTGCCCTGTAAAATAATTTATAGCACCTACTAAAGTTTCACTATCGTTAAAGTAAGCTAAATATATCTCTACTGTTTTATCTGTAAATGCACCGCTTTGTACCAAACCTCTTACTTGGTTAGTAACATTTGAGAAACCAAGATTGATTTCATCTACTTGCAATTGCCCTGTTTCTGTTATTGAATCTACTGTTAAAAAAGAACCACCAGCTTCATAAGAATTAGAATCATAAGTAACATCTGAATACCAGTCAGTTAATCTTATGGTTGTAGATAAGCCTAATTCAACAAGAAATGCTGTTTTGGTTTCTGCTGCTGATACTTGTGTTTGTAAGTCTGTTGATAAACTTCTTGGCATTATGTTATTACCTCTCTAACATCAAATGAAATGCTGTAAAAACCACTAGCATCTGTACTATACATAATATCATTATTCTCAAGATATACAGTAAAAGATGGCTTGTTTACAGTAACTTCTTCATTATCTGCTAAAGAGCTAACAAGATTTGGAGATATTTTTACAGCAGATTGACCTACTGATGCATTTTCATTCTCTTGCACCATATATACTTTTGAATGATTTTCAAATTTAATTAGATCACCAGCCTTAAGAACACCTGTAGTTGCTGAAAAACCATCCATGTTTACAGTCTCAGCACCTGCTGAATGTGCGGTGTTTACAAGTATGTCTGTTTCGTTTTTACTTGCACCTAAATTATCTAATGGTGCTTGTATTTCAAAATTACCAATAGCACCTTTTTGTTTTTGTAAGAAAGCAAATATCTCCTGTGCTTTCTCTTGTTGTATTGGTGGCATTTGAACTGTGAATGAAAAATACTGAGAGCCTATTTGTCTTGCAGACTTTTTGCCTGATAGGGTTTGATTCAGTAATGTAGGTCTATTGTCTTGAAAGTTTATTGACCTAAAGTTTGGGTCTGTTGGAAATGTCTCTATTGGCATTATACTATTCCCATTTTGCCTTGAGTATTCATGGCGTTGTTAATTATTTGTGTTATCAATCCCTTTCTTGATGATAGCAACTGGTCAAATCCAGCAGCATCAACTGTTGATATGTTGAAGTTTACTGTAGCACCCATTCCCTGACCTTTAGTGTGATCTACAACTGTTTCATTAGGGTGTAGTATTGCTGGAAATCCACCTCTACCATCTATACCACCAGCCCTTGCACCCATGCCTGTATAACCACCACCTTCATTACTTGATTTAAAGAAGTCTCCAAAACCTGAAAAAAATGATTCAGCACCTGAAGTAAGTGGTTTAATTATCATTTGCTGTATAGCAATTCTTGCTAGTTGCTCAACAACATAAGTGGCAAAACTTTCAAATTCTAACTTTCCTGTTTTGAGACCATCAACAATAGCATCTTCAAACTTTTTCATTGTGTTTACTGCTGTTGTTTGCATTGTTTTATCTATGTCTTCTAATGTAGCTTTGAATACTTGTATGGGGTTTAGGTTATCAGTTAAACCACCTTTTAATGATTCAAAGAATTTATCCGATGAGCCAACACCACTTTGAACCGCAGCAATTAAATTGTCTATGTATTCTAAAGCAGGACTTTTAGCAATATCCCCTCCATATAATTGCTCATTCATTTCAATTATAGATGTTCTCACTTTTGCAATTTCAGCACCAATCTCAAAAACACCGCTAATAGAGCCTTTGTTTATATCAAAGAAAAGTTTGTCATCTCTTTCCAATGCTTTTTGTAAATCTTCAAGATATTGAGTTGATTCTTGTATTTTTGCGTTTATTTTTGTGCTTTCATCTGCAATATCACCAAAAATAGTTTTGCCTATTTTTGTATTTGCAAACTCCATAAACCTTTCTTTAGTGTTATCAATAAAAGAATCTATAGCTATTATTGCTGTTCTTATAGCTTCCAATATTGAAACAGCTATTGTTTGACCTAGTGTTTGAAAACCTCCAGCAGCATCTTTGTTAGCGGTTATTGTTGCACCAACCTTTTCTGCTATTAGTTGTAGTGCTGGAACAAATGCTGAGGTTATATTATTTGCAAATGCACCTATTTGTAGTTTTATTACTGATACCGTATCATTAAATTTTTCAACACCTTTGATGGTATCTTTATCTAATATAATTCCAAGATTGTTAGCTCTATCAATAAATGTTTGAATACCGTCAGCACCATCTCTAAATATTTCACTAAACTGTATACCAGCTCTACCAAATAAATTAGCTAATGCTGTAGCTCTTTCAGCTTCAGAGCCAAGCTCACCTAACCCTTCAGCCACATCAAATAAGATTTCTTCATAAGTTCTAAGCGTTCCATCTTGATTTTTTATTTCTACACCTAAATCTCTAAATATATCAGCTTGAGTTTTAAGTCCTCTACCTGCATCACCTATTGATCTAGCAAATTTTTCTAAGCCTTTTTGAGTTTGTTCTACAGTAGTTCCTGACTCAATAGCAGCTAATTGAAATGCTTGTAATGTGTCGGTAGCTATACCTGTTCTTGATGCTGTTTTACCAAGAGTATCAATGTAGTCAAATGATTTTTTAGTAAATAAAGCTAAACCTACAGCAGCACCAGTAGCAGCTAAACCTACTTTGGCTACACCCATACTAGCTTTACCAGCTACAGAGCCAATCCCAGTTAATCCTTTAGTAACACTACTAAAAGCTGCTTTGGTTTTATTTACTGCGGTTAATTCAAACTTTACTTTTTTATTTGCCATGTTGTCTTTTCTCTTCAGCTAACTCTAAGTAAGCTATCCATCCTTGATATTCGTGGACACTAATTTCTTGGAGTTCTTGTAAAGTCTTTCCAAGTTTTTCTGCTAGTGCATATTGCACATATAAATTAGTATCCTTTATTAGTTTTTTTTCGTTTCCTCAATAGGTTCTTGACCCATGATTTGTGTAGCAACGCTTACTAATACTTCTCTATCAACGCTATTTAATAAGGCATTTTTATCACCTAAATCAAACAACTTATCTCCATTCTCATCTAATGCTTTGTATATAAGAACATAAGCCATCATCGTTAAATCATCTTCTTTACTCATTTTATAAAGTTTAGAAGTTTCAGCTAACGTCAATGGCTTACTGAATATTCTTAGAGGTTTATCATCTTCACCCCATTCAGGCACTTCGATTACTTTTACATCCTGCTCTGCAAAATGCTTTTTCGCGTTATCTATTACTGACATTGTCTTATACTGTTGTTGATGTCAATGCACCAGTACCTTGTACTGAAACACTTGCTTCAACCAATCCATCAAATGATGCACTTCTTGAAACACCAGTAACAATAGCTGTACCAGTATAATAAGTATCACCTGCTGTATCGCCTTCAGGATATATATTGAGTGTTACTTCTGAGCCAATAGTTAAAGCACCTTGACCTGAAGTATCAGTCTCATCCCAAAATACATCTAAACTTCCTGAGAAAGAAGTCAATGATGATTTATAAGTTCTAGCAGAATCACCCATTGAAGTATCTTCTAAAGTATCAGCAGATTCTTCTAATGAATATGATCTTATTTCAGCCACAGCATTAGCACCGACTTTCACAGTACCTTCACTTCCTTTATGTGTTGCCATTTTCTTTTACCTCGTCTTTCGACTTTTTCTTGGAAGAAGGTTTAATTTTGTCTTTCGACTGGACTGCTTCTTCCTTCCAACCCATATTCTTTAATGACTCAACCTTAGAAGGATGAGCTATTACAGAACTTTTACCATTTGGACTAATTAGTTTCATAATTATCTCCTATTATACTGCTACATCAGGATTGGTTTCCTGAACATAGTAGTTTGTTAAAAAAGTTAGAGTTACATAACCTACTGGTTGTTCTCCATCTCCTGTGTATTCTATTTCTGTAGATTCAACATAAGTATCTTTTGCTAAACCTCCTAGAGTCCTATCAGCAGAAATCGCTTCTTCAACTTCTTTGCTTATTGTATCAATAGTATCGTCAAAGTTGCTAGTCGCTTTGCAATATGCTTCCACAACCACTGCTAGCTCTCTACTCATAACCCTATCAACACCTATTACTATAGGCTCAGATGATTCTGATTTTGTATAAATAACTAAAGAAGGTAGGGTGTCTTCTTGTAGTGTATAAACTCTTGATTCATAAACATTAGCACCAGTGGTTGTTAGGCCTGTTAATGTAGTGCCAAAGTATTCTCTGATCTGCTGTCTTACATGATTGGCCATTATTGAACCTCAAGTAGCAATGAGGTCATGCCTAAGTTGTCATGCTCGTAATTTATAACTTTATAAGTTGTTGATGGTTTTATTTGTGTACCATCTAAATTTTTTATAGCTGGAGCAACGATAGTATCTCCAAAAGCTATGTTTGGTATATCAGTAGTCTTACTTTGTGCTACTGGTTGATACCCTTGAACTGGTAATCCTGCTGTATCAATATCTACATATTCTTGATTCAGGATGACGTTGATAGAAGAAGATGAACCACCTGTAGGTGTGTAGGTAACTTGAATACCATGACCATAGGTGGCATCTAAATAGCCATCGAAATCTCTATCAAATTCCATTGGCATAATTATTTTTTAGCTCTAGTTTTAGGAGCTTTTACTTTAGAAGTTTTTAAGCCTACGCTTCTGTCTTCTTTTTTGGCTTTAGGTTTAGCTACATGCACTTCTGCTTTATTGTAAGCACAAAGTTCATGCCCTATGTTTTCAGGTAATTCAACAACATCACCTGCATTTACTCTTTGCCCATTGGCAACTGTATTTTTTGTTATTAAGTATTTCTTCATATTTAAGTTGGGGGTATTGCTACCCCCATTCCATTTAAGCATTAACTATTATGCACCGTCATTAGATACACAGAATGAAACTGCATGTCTAACTGCTACGTCCATAGTTTGTAAAGCAACTATTCTTATGCTTCCTGTATTAGAAAGTGAATAAGGGTCTACAGTAATGTCTAAACCGCCATAAAAACCAACTAGTAAGTCAGCAAAGTTTCCAAAGAAGAAATCTCCTGCTGTTACTTGGTTACTTCTTACAACATTGTAGCCATTCATGTTTCCATCAGGCTCAACTACAAATTGACCACTTCCAGTATCTTTAGAAGTAGTTTTTAGTGTGCCATAGTCTGAAGGTTTACAGATATAACCTAAGTTACCTACTAAGCCATTGTCATTAGCAACTTCGCTTTCCATTGCAATAATTTCAGCAAATGTTGGGTTAGCAGCAGCAAAAGTAGTAGTGTTAATACCTGAAGTATTTTTAATACCTGTTGGTTGACCACTTGAACCTGAACCAGCTAAAGCACCTAAATCAATAGCAGTAGCTATAGATTTTGTTAGGTCATCTCTGATTAGGTTTTCGATGTCTAGTGAAGACTGTTGTAATAATAGTCTTGTAGCATCTGTGAAAGCACCAACTACCTTAGGTGTCATTGTTACTGAACCTGAAGTAAATTCTGATTCAGAAGCAGCATTACCTTCTGTTGCAATCCATCCAGCAGATGAAGCAGCAGTTTTCTTAGGAATTACTACGTTACCTTGCAGTCCTTGCAATGTTGTTGCACCAGCAGCTAAAACTGATGATGAATTTCTTAGCACATCAATAAAATCGCCACCTCTGTAATCTTCAGCTATTAAAGTTGAATCATCACCAGTGTTGATGTCTCTTTTGTTCCAAGTTCTTAGAACTTCAGCAGGTAACATAATGCCTTGAGCATCTTTACCATATTGTCTAGCTGCTTCTCTTGAACATTCAAATTCAAAAGCTGCATCTTCCTGTGCCTTTCTGTCAGATGGGTTAGCCATAGCTCTAATCGCTTTTACTAGGCTAAATTCTCTTACTTCTTCTTTGCTCATACCGATGTCTGAAGGAGTTTCTAGCGGAGTGTTGTTAGAAATATTTTCTAGCAATACACCTCTAAATTCTTCAACAGATATACCATCACTAATTGCTTTGTCAGCCAAATCTCTTTTATTGTGTCTAGCTGCTAAATCTATGATCTCTTTTGAGTTTCTTTTAAATTCAGCTTTAGCTTCATCAATAGTCTGAGTTCTAACTTCTTCAAGATTAATATCTTTATTTTCCATTGTTATTACCTCTATATTATTAATAGTTTGTTTATCTTTAGAACGACCAACCCCAACAAGTCTTGACTGGTCAGCAGGAACAGATACAGAAGAAACTTCCATAGGTGTCCATTGAGCTTTGTAGTAAGTCTCATCGTCTTTGTTCATTCTTGTTAATTTATCGACTCTGTAACCAACTGAAATGTTCATTCGTATACCATCAGCTACATCTTCAAATACTTCACGAGCTAAAGCAGATTTACCAAATCTAACTACCGCAGTTGTCCTCTTTGCAGTCTCATCTAATTTGAATTCTTCAATCACACCAATTTGCTTTTCCATATCATGGTCAAGTAATAATGGTGCTCTGCCTGATGAAATAAACTCCATGTTTATATCTTCAGCAGAATGTCCTAGCACTTCCATGCCAAAACTACGTTCTACAGGTTCTTCACTAGAAACGCCTATTCGAACTATTCTCTTTTCTTCATCAAGGTAAGAATGTTTGGATAGATCAATAGTCCTAAATTTCATAGGCATATCAATTACTTTCCTTTCTTCTTCACTTGATTCATCCATAGAGACTTCATCAGTCGCTTCTAATTCTTCACCTTCATGTTCTACATCCTCATGCTTCTCAAACTCAACAATAACAGTATTGTCAGTTTCAGTAACATTAAGGATGTGTCTATCTTCTTTATTCATAGATTTCTCCTCTTCATTTGTTAATAAAGGATGTTTTTCCAACTCTTTCAAGTCAAAACTTTTTTCATTTTTCATTTGATTAACCAGTCTTTTTGACCAACTAAATCCAGCATCTCCACCCCATAATGCCCATGCTATTCTTCCATTTGAAGGATATCCTTCTTCACCTTGTTTAAATCCTTCAGCTTGTTTATCCACTTCATGTCTACTAAAAAAGCTATACATTCTTTTTATAGTATCGTCAGACAAGTTTTCACCAGCTACTATTTGCCTTGCCCTTACAGCACCGACCCTAGTACCACCTCTACCATGCTCTTCACGCCAATCTAAACCTTTCTGAGCTTCTTCTTTCATACCCTGATTAGGATTACTCATCTTCCTGATCTCCGCCCTGTATGTTAGCTTCTACTGGCAATTTAGCACCAAATGGTTGATAGGCTAGTTCAATACCATATTGTTTAGCTAGTTCAATCTCTTTTTGATGTTGTTCAAATAGTTCTTCAGTATCTCTACCATAAGCAGCAGCTATATCTGAATAGCTTATTGTTCCATTTTGCAAACCTAGTACGTTTGATTGCATTTCTTTTAAAGGGTCAATCCAAGCAAAACTTCTTGGTATGAAGTTTACTGAGTTAGAGAATTTATCAAACTTACCTATTGGTAGATTGATACGACCTGTAGATATAGACATCTCTAACCAAGATTGAAATACTGGATTTACAAAATGCTCAATAACAAATTGTTGATATATCTGATACATACTTCTGTCTTCTAAAGCTCCTTGCCTGATACTAGAGTAATTAACTGAAGTTAGATCATTAGATAATGAGTGATAAGAAATATTCAAACCTGATGCAATACTTCTTAAAACACTGGTTGTAAAAGAATCAAAAGCAGATGTTGGGTGTGTTGGGTCAAAAGCCTTAAAGTCCATACCTTGTGGAAGTTGCTCAAAGACCCCAGCCTGTGCGTTCATTGTTGGATTAAAGGTATCTTCGTATTCACCATCACCAACATATCCATCACCATCGGGTGAGGTAAAGAATCCCATTTTAGATGCACCAACTCTAGCTGCAACTATTTCTGCTTCTAAATAACCATTTAACATTTTCACATTAGCCATTGATGTAGCAACCAAAGAAACACCTCTAGTTTGTTCTGCCCTAGTAGGTAGGTAAGCATGGATAATTTCATCTGCTGGAACTCTAATGTGTTCGTTTTGAGCTATATAAGTTCTATCGTAAGGATGGTTCTTGTAAAGATGATAAGCAACTGGTTTGTCGTACTTATCAACCTCAACACCCATCTTAACTCTATTACCAGTTTGTTTGTAAATATCATTCTTAGTTTCATCTAAATGATCTGCTTCTAAGAACTGGATTTGAAAACCAAAAGGTGAATTGTTATCTTTTATTTTTCTAATTAAGACTTCACCATCTCTAGCCAAAGATTCAATAAATATTTTTTGACAATCTAAAAATGATAATCTTCCATTGGTAGTACAATTGCCTACTTTTGACCAATCCTTCCAAGCTGACTCAATGAGCTGGTTAGCAGCAAGGTCTAATGAACCATTGTCATTTCGACTTTTACTACTAACTCTTATGCCATGCTTACCGATAACATTAGATACCATCAGGTTAAGGTATCGTGCAATGTAGCTATCGTTCCTTGCTAACTCTCTTGCTCTATCTCTGAGTATTCTTATGTTATCTTTTATTTCAGCATCGGCACTTGTAGAGCTTGTTACAAAGTCTGCAAACAATCTACCAGTATTAGCACCAGTATAACTTCTTCTATAAGCCTGTTTCTTTTTCTTTTTAGGCTCATTAACGCCTAGTATTCTGTTATACCATGCCATTATGTGTAACTCTTAGGTGTAGAACCAGTAGAACCACCAAAATTGACCTTGATAGTGTTTCCTGACCCTTGTTTGTTTCTAATTCTTGCTAATTTAACTTCTTTTAGGTATTCAGCATGATATCTATCTCTAAATGTCATTAATTCATCAACAGATAGCCTAGATAATGATCTTCCACCTAAAGAGAAGGATGATTGGTCTATTGTAGCCCTTCCTTCTATTACAGCTTCAATAGCATCTAAAACTTTCTTCGCATGACTTCTTAAATCGTTATTTGTGTCTAATTCACCAATAGCAAACTTAGTTATTCCGTAATCAAGCGTTACCCTTTCGCTATCAGATGTTCTTATTGCATATAATTGCCATTCCCAGTCACCAGCAGTTAAGTTGGTAGTCTCGGATGATGGTTTTTCAAAGTAATAATTATCATTAGCTTCAGTTGAAGATAGTGTAAAGTGATGTGTACCACCACCGCCACTGTCTTGAGAGAAGTGATAAGTCATAGTGTAGTCAGCCAAAGGATAGTCTGTTACAAGATCAGGTCTTTGCCATGCAAATCTGTCTCCTGTAACCAAACGATCAGGCTCTTGGACTGGGTAATTATCTCTGTCAAATTGATTGCTCAAACAAAAACCTCATAAATGTTTTAGATATATCTACATCTAACACTAAGGTTTATTGGTCTATTGTCAATATGGAAACAGGAAAATCTTATTATTTCCAAGAAGTGGCGAAATTACCTCTATTTATACCCTTTTGTGGTTTGTTTTGTTGTTTTTGTTGTGGTTTTGAGTGTTGAGTCATAACCCTTTCTTGAATTGTGTCGTAATTAGGGTTCAAGATGTAAATAGCAGCAAAGTTATAGACCAGTGTGTCTAATGCTTCGTTTCTTGGTCTAATTTGCTTCCAAACTAATGATTTCCTGCCTCTTACAAACTTTGTGACCCTTTTCTCTGCTGTAAGCTGTTGAAAGTACTCTTCATCAAGATCAGAGCAGAAATGTAGTGTTGTATTGTCAGATTCAGTAGATAGTCTAGCAAATATAGCTTCTTTAGCACTATCTGTGCCAACGCCATATAAAACAGCCTTATTTTTACCTACAAACGTAGGTCTATTGGCTATTGGCTTACCTGCTGTGGATAAACCCTTAATTGCAAAGACCCTTCTGCCCTGTCTTGGCTTAGTAAATTGATAAACCATATTTGTCGATAAGCCACCTGAGTCAATACAAGTACAAGATATGGTTAATATTCTTCCTGATTCAGTTGTGAATCTTTTTTTAAGATAGTTATCTAACTCTTGCCATACGTTTTGTGCGTTTGGGTCACCCCAAAATATCTTGTAGTCTATGACCCATGCTTCATAATTAGCACCCCAACCAACCATTTGTAACTCTAATCTATCTTTCTGTGTATCAACACCAGCAGTTAAAACTAAAACATCTTCAGGTATTGTTGTATGATCATAGTTAAGTCTACGTTCAAGCAGTGTTTCATATTCAACTGCATCGCCTTGCTCTTCCCAAGATTCACCTAAAGCAGTATTAATCCAAGTCTTTAGCATTTCAGGATTCTTTTTAGCTTCAAGAAATGACTTAGCCATGTCTGCCCAAGTAGACCAAACTGAATAAAGTTCTGAAATGTGGAATCCTGCTGTATCTGACTTAGGTGCTGATGCTATCCATTCACCATGTTTTAACATCCATTGCTTTTTAGATTCGTCAATAATAGAACCGCATTCTTCACATGCATAATTGGCTGTTTCAGGCTTATCTTCTTCCCAAACCACATTCTTCCATTTTAAAACTTGTTTATGGTCACATTCAGGGCAAGGCACATGGTAGTAACGCTTATCTGATTCTTCAAAGGCTGTTTCTATTCTTGATAGTCCTTTTATTGTTGGAGTAGAACAAAGATATATCTTCTTATTCCAAAAGGTAGTTGTTCTTTTAGTTGCAAGTGATATTGGGTCACCTTCTGCACCAGCAGATGCTTCGTACCTGTCGCATTCGTCTCCCAAAACGACACGCACTGGTCTTGAGCTAAGACCTGATGCAGAATTCGAGCCAACTATGTTTAAATTACCACCTGCAAACTTCTTAGATAAAACTGTATTACCTGAATCTCTGCTTCTTGGGTCTTTAACACAATCTCTAATCTTTTCAGAATCTCTGATCATCATAGCAAGTCTATCTTTACTAAATGCTTGAGCCATGGCTAGGGTAGGTTGCATTATTAACATTGGAGCAGGGTCTTGGTCTATGTAGTAACCAATAACATTTAACAAAATTTCGGTAGCACCAACCTGAGCAGATTTCATAAATACTATTCTTTGGATATCAGGGTCATTGAAAGAATCCATGATCTCTCTTTGAAATGGTGCTCTATCAGTTCTCCATTGACCTGCTTCTGCTGAAGATTCAGGTGATAGCCTTCTGTAGGTATCTGCCCAGTTACTTATCTTCAGATTGGGTGGTGGAGTCCAAACTTGATTGGTCTCCTGTATCACCTTTTCTATATTTTTGAGGTATTCCATTTTGAGCTAACTCATTTAGTGCTTCATGCACTTGTTCCTTTAATATCAATTCTGCTTCTGCATATTTATCAACAGTTATAACCTGATGTGCGATTCTTGATGGTAGTCCTAGAAGTTTAGCCCTAGCGTTAGATACATAATCAATCCAAGTATCTTCTACTAACTGTGATGGTATTAGACTGCCTTCCATTTCTTCTACCTCTAACTCAGCTTTTCTAGCTTGAGCTGCAGTTAGTTTAGTCTTTTCTTCTGCAATATCGCCAGTACCACTTTTCTTGTTGTAACCACCCAGTTTTCTAAGGTACGAAATGTAAGCAATTCTACAAATATCTATATTAAGTGGACTTCTTCCCATTTTAGAGGGAAGGATACCATCTCTAATCAATTCTGAGACTCTTTTGACTGATAAGTCCAAGTGATCTGCAACCTCTCTTTGTGTAGCCATACAGTGCTTAATTACCCTAATAAATATGGGTTGTCGCTAAAAAAATACCGACATGCGAATATACCCACGATGTATGCTGTAGAAGAACCTACGTTTCTCACTTAGCAGTCCTCAAAGCCTTATCTATAGCCTTCTTAAAGTTCTTATCAAACATATTAGTTGAGTACTTATCAGAGATAACATAGAAAGGAAACTTGGCTCTATAACTTACATCATTGTGTAGTCCAATGATTAGCTTAGTTTTATTACCCTTGTTGGTTCTTTCCCATACACCAGTAGTTCCTTTAACTGTGCCAAAGAATTGTGTTTTCTTTTTAATTAAACCAGTACGCTTACCAATAATATTTCCATACTTATTAAGTTTTGCATTTTTAACTATAGGCACAGGTATTAGTTTGTTACTTGTTCTAACCCCACCATCTATCTGAAACTTTAGATACTTAGCTACATCATCTTTAATAAATAAAGTTCCAGTAAGGTTAGTCTTCTTAGATTTCTCAACTAAGAATCCACGCTTAGTAAATGGTGTTGGGTTGTCTAACTTCTTCTCTGTTTGTTTAGACATTTCTTTTCTAAGTCCAAACAATGTGTTGTTGATAGCTACTGATGTTGCAAAAGGTATTTGTTTCTTTTGTGTTTTGCTTAAACCTTTGGTTACTTCTTTGATATTTGATTTGATATTAACCCTCATCCTTTTCTCCAGTAAGACTTGCCCTTGAACTTTAGACCAATCTCTTTAGCCTTTCTTCTAGCAGTAGATGGACTACAACCAAAAGACATTGCAGCATCATGCGATGACTTACCTTGCTTAATCATTTCCTTTAGTTTTTTCTTATCTACCTTCATCTATAAGTTTTCATAATGTGCTATCAACTTATCAATATACCATTTAGCCTTTTGTAAGTCTTGTATGTTATTGCTGTGCTTCATATTATGTCTGTGGATATACTTGATAGCATTTCCCTCTAAATAGCTAGGAAACTCCTTACCTAACTGTTGTTTAATGTAACTAATACATTCTATAGTCCCATTGTTATAGTGTGCTGGTCGTGACACTGGGTCATGCTTAGCTTCTTTTATTCTTGCTAATCTATCCCATTCTTGCGGTGTTACTTTATCTATACTCATATCATTTCTCCTTTTAAATATCCGTTTTCTTTTGTTATTAATTTATTGCTTCTAGCAATTTCCATGGGTATTGCTTTAAACCAAGTACCCTTGTTTAGGTTTTGTCTTTCTTGTATGTAAGGTGGTTCGTTTTGTAAAAAACTGTAAGTTGCATGTGCATCAAGTATTGCGTACTTTATTACTAATTTTTTAAGCTCATCAACCACACAGTAAATAATTCTATCAGTATTGTTTAGTTTATCTATTTCAGTATCTTTACCATTATTGTTTTTCGATCTTATGGTCACATCATTGTAGCTTTCGTATTTTTTACTTCTAATTCTCAAACCACATTTAAACCTGTAATTGCCTTTGGTAATTATTAAATCAGTAGCATTTTTAACATCATCATCAAAAGTTGATAGTTCTATATTGCAATTCAATATCTTTTTAAAATATGGCAAAACATATTCTTGTTGTGTTTCTTCCCACGTTTTGTTTTTACTAAAATCATTCATCAAACATACCCGCTTCTAATCCCCAAACATCATAACCTTCTCTATCTTCCCTAGAAAATATATCTATTCTTGGTTCAGGACATACCCTTTTAACAACATCATAAAATTCATCAGGCTTTCTGCTATGTTCCCTTCTTTTAGCATCAAAGCATGTAAAGAATTGTTTTGTTTCTACAAAAGGTTGACCACCCTTTCTAGCTAGTAAAACAAATTCACAATTAAATTGTGGTAATCCTACTGGTTGAAACCCACCATTCTTATGCCATACAAAAGTTGCAAGATATGTGAAATCCCAAGCATCAAGCAAATCGAAACTAGGTCTTAGATATTTTTGTGTAGTCCATAACCATAAATGACATTCTTCATGTGCAGGTAATTTGAAATCTTTTATTTCATCTAGTGACATTGTTGGATAATCAAAATCAACTTGATTTGGTGCCAAATCTCTTTGTATTTTTTCCATATCCCAAGGTGGGTCAATAACTATTGTTCTATATTTACCTTCAGGAGGTTTAATTGCTAATGCTTGTTTTCGCATAGCATCTCTTTTTTCTTTATTTTCAGCACTTCTACTTTTTCTTATTTGTTTAGCAGCTTCTAATATTTCATCTTCACCCTTTGCAACAATAACTTCTTGTTCTTCTTTATCTAAGGTTGCAATATCAGAAGCAGCACTAACAGATACTTTTCCAGCTTCAACAGATTTCTGTAAATCTTCTATACCTTCTTTTTGTACTTTTTTTGCAGATTTTATTATTCTTTCACTAACATTTAATTTATCTGATGCATCTTTATTAGTTATTTCAAAGGGCAAATTTGCCTCTTGATTTTTCCTATCACCACCATGTTTCATATTAGCCAATCTAGCACCAATCATAGCCCTTTGACTTTCATTTAAGTGTCTACGATTTAGGTTTAAAGATATAACATAAGATAAAGCATCTTCACCTTCATATTCTACAAAGTTAGGTACTACATTAGAATCAATACAAGCATTGTATCTATTCCTACCATCTAATATCTTGCCTTCATGTAATATGATTGATTCAATCAATCCATTTTCTTTTATATCAGCAACCAAATCTTCATACTGGCTTTGTTCCATCATTGGAAATAAGTTTGCTAATTCGTGATATTCATAATTCATTTTTTTCTCCTTTTAAATAATTTATTTGCTTGTCGTTGAAAAGACCATTCTAAGAATCTATCCAACCAACTACTCTTCTTCTTTTTTCCAAAGATAGCATCCCAATTTGCATCTATCTTCTTTTTATCTTCAATCCTTCTACCTGAACCCTTACCGCCATGCCACTTAGACATGATCAATCCTCTTAAAATTAACAGCCTTATCTAATTTAGATAAAAGTTCTTTAGCCTTCATAAAGTCTTCAGGTATACATCTTAATAATTCTTCTACACTGAATATCATCATCTCAGGTTCGTTTTTATGTATCTTTTGTAAGATGGGTTTTTCATCATCAGTATCGCAAACTAAAGCAGTCTTCTTGTCAAAGTTAAAACATCTAGTACTAGGTTGAATCATTATGTAACCACTCTCTTCACATTTCTTGTTAAGAGCAACAAAAGCCCTTAACATCATATCAACCATCTTTAACTTTTCTTTAACCTTACCTTTGTGCATTGCATCCCTTAACATTTGTTCTGCTCTACAAAACTTAATCTCAAAATCTACACCAAGCATCTTAAATATTCTTTTCCTACTTCCCCACTTCTCAAAACTTTCAGCTTCATAAATTCTAAGCTCCTTCAATTTACTTTCTAAAGATTCATCTAAATATGTCTTCATTGGTTGGGTCTCCAATCGTGAAATTCATAGTGGTTTGGGTTGGTTGCTTTAGAAAAGCAAACCAAACCAACCAACTTTTTGTTAATTTGGGCAAAAATACCAAACCAAAACAAACCAAAACAAACCAAAAAACCAACCATGTTAAAACACCTCATTATCGAAGGATTTTGACTGATATCCATACCCTTCTTTGAAGTGAACTAGATCATGTGCCTTCAAATCATTTAATCTGCTTTTTAATGCACTATCTTTAATATCCATTCTTGCCAGTAATATTGAATACTTAACCCAAACACTAATAGGGTCATTAGGTTCTTTTTCTTTTTGATAGGCTTCTATAGCTTCTATTGTTTCTTTTCTTGCACCTTTAATAATCGTTTCTTTTGGTGATTCAAGTGTAAGTTTAAGCACACCTGAAGTTACATTACTAAAGCCAAAGACCTCTACTTCATGGAACTTAAAGTTTAAAGGTTGTATAGGTCTACCATCTTTAACCAGTGTTTGGTCTACAGATACAAGCATGGCTTCATCATCACCACTTCTTTTAACCCTAAACTCATAGTCAAGTGCTGCTGGTAATACAGAGCTTCCTCTTGCCCTTGCTGAAGACCCATGACCAGTGTGATGCACTATCACTATAGAAGCATTGAACTCTTCTTTAAGCATGTCTACACGCTGTATAAACGTATTCATATCCTTAGTGCTGTTCTCATCTAATCCGTAATTTCTAGCTAAGGTGTCGATGATAATCATACCTATACCATTGTTTTCAGCTTCTATATCCCTACAAACCTGTTGCAAGATAGCAAACTCTTCATCATCACCTATTCTTGAACCTCTATTAGATACAAGTAAAGGCTTCTTATCCAAGTTCATACTATAGAACTGCTCGTATGCCTTTATACGCCTACCCACTGCATTAGTACCCTCACCTGCAAGATAAAGTACAGTTGATGGTTTAGTATCATATCCATAAAAATCTTTACCTGTTGCAACAGCACAACTCATGGCAATAGCTACAAATGATTTACCTGTCTTAGGTGCTCCAAATATAGAAGTAACAGTCCCACGTTCTATACATCTATCTACTAACCAATCAGGCTCAGTGATATTGGCCATGATCTCATTTACTGTTTGAAAATATAAACTGCCCTTTGGTCTTTTAGCTGTGTTTGTTTTTATGTAATCTTCTAATGCTTTAGAGTCTGCAAAATAACCTGATTCATGTGCATCCCATAAGTCATCTTTTTCATTAAATTCTTTAGGCGGTTCAGCGATTAAAACACTGCAACCATTTTGTTTTAGGTGGCTAGAAATTTCATTAGCAACCTTCTTACCAGCTTCATCATTATCAGGAAATATCCAAACATCCCTACCATAGATAGGTGACCAGTCAGCTTTTTGCCAACTATTAACCCCACCATGCCATGTACAAGCATCTCCATCCTTTCTTATAGCTTCACATCCGCGTAACGCCTTTTCACCTTCATTGATAATGATAGGCTTATCAGGAAACTTATTAGTAGAATAGATAGGTAACAACCCTTCAGGTCTTCGCATAGACCAAGAACCATCAGGATTCATGCTAAAGGGTGCATACTTTTGTTTAATAGGATGACCGTCAGGAAACCTCATAACCCAAAAATTAGTCGCATACTGCACTTTGACTATTGCTTGAGAATGAAGCTCCCTCATTTGGACTTTTGTAAAAGACCTTGCATTGCCCTTGTTAGTGTTGCTTTGGGGGAGTCCACTAACGCTGAGTAAGGAGTCAGAGGGCAATGCTTGGTCGTAACCAAATTGTTTTAAAACTGTATTAATATCTTGATTCAAATGTTTAATCAAATCGATGATGCCACCACCCACATCTTCTTCGAAGTCGTACCATGTCCCTGATTCTAATGTAAGGACTTTGCTTTGCTTATTACCCCAGCGTAGCTCTTTAGAAGAGCTACTACTAGGTTCACCAAGCAATTGTTTTGCAACTTCAGGTGCTATTTTTTGCCAATCAATTGACTGCATCAGAATGGCACATCACTGTTATCTTCCTCAGCCTTATTAACTAAGTCAGCCAAACCTTCATTTGGAGAAACAAAACCATCATCATCACTAACTGGTGAATCAGGGTCTACATACCACTCAGGTACATTAAAACCACGATCACCCCATTTAGCAAAAACAAAAGATAGTTCTGATGAAGTTCCCATGCCTACCTGTATTGGCTTACTACCCTTGTATTCAACTACTGGCAACTTGCCTAAGTTAGCATCTTTTTCATGCCAAAAAGTTCCCAGTATCTTGTTAAAGGCACTAGACTCAGCAAAAGTAAACCTTTGCCATAACATAGCATTGCCACCATTTGGCATTACCCAACAAGAAAATGCTCTTTTCCAATCATCAGCAGGTTTAGGGTCTACAACACCAAACTTTGCATCCCATTTATATTCAAAGCCATCACCTTTTGTATATCTACCCCAACCTGATTTAAACGTATCAATATCAAGTTGTAAGTATTTAAACTCAACTGGTGTCTCTCCATTTGCAAAAAATTGTTGACCCAATGTTTTAAAGCCAAAATAAATTTGCGGTTTTTCTTCGGAATTTTGCATTCCACCTAATATATCCATAAATACTCCTATATGGTTAATGTATTGTTATATCAATACTATTTATATAATCAGTTTCAAGTTGGGTATAACACCTTTCCTTAAAACCCTCATAATCCTCGTCATTTATAATGCCAAGGAAATCACATGCAGTTTGTATCCTCTCAAATGCCAATCTGCAATATTGTTCAAAATCTTCTTCTAGCAAATAACTATATAAGTCCATTTGCCTTTTTAACGACCTCATCTAACCTCTCACAAACTTCTGATAGTGGACACATATAGTATTGTTGCCAATTCTTTTTGTAACCGCTTTCCATAAGGCATAAGGGGATGACACACATAATTTGCCTTCTATCATATTTATAGATCAGCAAAGGTATTAAATTATCATTAGCACTCTCAACTGCTTGATTCCACCAATCGTTTTTAAATACATCACTTTTGCCATTGCCTTTATATCTTTTGCATTCAATAGCTAGGTTTCCCCAGTAGATGTCAGCCATGCCTTTTGTTTGGTACTGATCTAGGTTTCTTTTAACGGTATCAATACTACCTTTAGATGCAAGATAAGTGTTTATCTTCTTACAAATAACCCTTTCAAATGCTGCACCTTTTGTTCTGCTGTTAATTGGCATCTATTATGATCTCCTTCTTACCAGTAGCATGATGTGTAATAGTTAATGTATCTCCATCTTTAACTTCTGTATAACCAGCACCATTATTAACATGGATATACCATTCATCTTTTTCTTTATTAAGCTTTAGCCTTTGCGTTTCTACAAGTTCTTTATACTGTGTCATTAGCCTTCTCTTCTGAATAGGTAACCATACCTAGCTTAATTAACATCTGACTTGCTTGTTCTATTGTTAGGCTGTTTTGTATTGCAAAGATTTTTATATCTTTGTGTAGCTCTTCAGGTATCCAAAGTGCTTTTTTTATTATTTCATCCATTGTTTTGACTCTCCATATTTATATTAAAATTTATTTGATAATAAAGCAAAGACTTTATTACATCTCCAACTAAAAACCTTATACTGTTTGTAAGGGCAAAGGATAAACTCTCCATATAATACTCTACTACTCTCATATCTTATTTGCCCTTACTCACAACACCAACTCAACAACACTCGGACTATTGTAAACAGATAGCGGTTTGCCCTTCTGATATTCTTTATAGTTCTCTAAGTATGTTTCCATGATTGACCAACCAAAATCCATTTGCTCTTTAGTCATCTTAAATACCTTAGATGCATAAGGATATGTTTTTTCTTGGGCTACAAATACAAATGAATCTACCTTATAACCCGCAGCTTCCATACCTCGCCTGTAATAAGATGCCTGTAAATCATATCTATACTTTTTAACTGACATAGCAAAGGCATAAGGTTCAACTGATTGTGTTGTCTTGTAGTCAACAACCACTATCTTATCTTTTGAATCAGTATCATCTAAAGGTGGACATATTAAGTCAGGTCTACACTTACACAACACATCATCTTCATACCAGTAGAAACTAGACTCTGCTACCTTGCCTTTAGCATCAAGATAACTATTACCTTCATAGATCATCTTCTCTTTCATGCCTTGTATCAACTCTACATCTGCTTCTTTAATTACAGTAAGACCTCTCTTCTCATACTCTTCTTTTAATTCTTTATTTGCCTTAGTGTAAGGACTGCCAGTAATAACAACCACCTCTTTATCAAACGCTTCTTGACCTTCTACAAGCAATGAATGTGCTGCAGTTCCAAACCTCATTGCAGGTGTTGTTTCTTGCTTATGTTCTATAGCATGTAGTTGTGATTCACCAAACCTTCTAATATAACTACTGCTTATGCCTATACCTTTGTGATAATCCTTGTTAGGTATATCATCACAAACCCAAGCCTTGCCACGTTGCTTAGGTTGGTATGCTTTAAGTTCTTCTATCATTATTCTTTCCCCCATTGGTCAGCCATAGCATTAGCTATGCCTTGAAATGTTGTTGACCTTATTTTCCACCTTTCAGTATCTTTTCTTCTACCTTGGTAGTCACACCAATATATAGGCTTACCTTTTTTAGCACCACTTTTAAAGTAGGCATAAATTTTAGGCTTTACCATATCTGTAGGTTCAAGATTAGGTAGGTTTTTTGTCCATAGACAAGTTCTTTTATTCTCAGGGTCACCAAAGTAGTAGGGATGTATTATTTGATTTGGCTTTCTGTAATGACCATTGACCCAGCCAACTGGATTTTCTACAGCTATTTTCGGTATAGGTGCATTTATAAGTTTCATAAAGAAATCAAACGCTTCTAGTCTTAATTCCTTTCGCTCTCTAGCCTTATCACCATATCTTTCTTCGTTAAACCACCTAGTTCCAGCATTAGTTAAATACTGACAAGGCGGATGTGCAATCATTAAATCCCAGCCATCATCAAGAATATCTAAAACATCACCTTGATAATGTTTACCCTCAGACTCAGTGGGTAGGATGTCACAGCTCGTTGCATCATGTCCTAGTTTTGTAAAAGCATCTCTAACAATACCGCTATATTCACACGCTACTAATACTTTCATTGCACCACCCCCATTAAATATGCTATCTCAGTCAAAGACTCTCTGACCTTATGTTCAGAATCGCCAACTTGTACTAAGGTATCACCAGTTATAAAGTCTTTGTAATAACCTCTGACCTCTCTCTTAGGTAGGCAAATCTGCCCACCGCCTACTATGTTAAATATTACTTCCATTACTTTAATCTCCTTAGCTTTGCTTTCTCATTGTTATGTTGCCTTGTCTCCTCATTAAGGGGTGCATGTAGTTGCTCTAGGAAATCTAAAGCAATCTTCTTTTCTTCTTTGGTTAGATGAATCAAGATTTTGTAATCTGACTTTCTATATATAGGATATTGGTAAAAACATTTATCCCTATTCTTGTATTCCCAAAGAACTGGTTTATCTATGCCTTCTATATGGTCTTCCCAAACATAGAAATCATCTCTAAAGGTATCTGCGAATCTTTCCATTACTTCCCCCTTTTTTTAGTTAGTTTTACTTCGTGACCTTGTTTAATTAACCTAGCTCTTTTTCTAGCCATGTAGAATAAGTCTCTAGTTTTGATGGCAACTACCCAGCCTAGGCTAGGTAGTTTTACTTCTAAAGTGTATCTAGTCATTAGACCCCCTTTCTTTGTTGTCTTTGGATTTTCTTTATTCGCTTGTTATATAACTTATAGTTTTTTTGGTACATCGCCCTCCTAGCTAAGGTCTCTGATGGTGTTTCACTGGCAAAACCTACCATATTGTTATATGCCTTTAACCAATGTGTTCTTTCTTTTTTTAAGTTTTCTAGTGTTTCTAATGTGTTCATGTTTGACTCCTTATTGTTTAACATACCCCTATTTTACATACATAAATGCAAATGTATATATAAATATAGAAAATAATTAAATTATTTTAAAGGATTTAATACTGGCACTTGGCTAAGTGCATCTAAGGTTTCTTGTAAGGAATCTATTTCTAGGGTTGGGGTTATTATCTTTTTATCAAAGGTAAAGTAGGTTTGCGAAGTAGTATTTGGCTTGAAGATAATTCGCTTATGTTCTTGGCTAAAGAAAACAAAAGCAAGAATATCACAATGGTAATTCTTATAAAGCTCTGACATTTGCCTTGATGTTTCTGATGCAAAAGTATATTTGCCTTGTTTAGACTCTCTTCTTGTTTTAACTTGCACTGTATATTTTCTGCCATTTGTCTCAAGTAATATATCCGCAGGATGTTTGTCTTGGGTTGGATACACAAAGTCTGCATATTCCAATAGGAATGTTTGTACTAAGGATTCACCCAAAGCACCAAGTCTTGAATTACCTTGATGATCTTCCGATGTCTTTGCCATCTTTGCCACATAGTGCAAGTTGTCTTGAATTGTAATTTGCCCTATTTGCAGTTTGTATAGCATATTTGCTGTCTAACAATTCTTCTGATGCTTCTAACCACATACCCATTTCCATTAAGGCTCTTGTCCTTCTAAAGCCCATGAATCCCTGTATTCCCATTTGAAAGCACATATCAAGACAAACCATTTGCCCCCTTTCAGGAAAGCTACGCCAAACAGTCCAGTATTCATCTAATTGATTCATAACTCTTTTTATATCGTTATCAAGCATATACATAGCTTCATCTTCTGTGATACCTCTGTCAGTAAGATTTCTACCCACGCCAATAGTTTTTCTAGGTGGCTCTGCTGTATCGTCATACAAGGTACACATAACACCCTCATGCCTTATAAGCATTTCTTTTACTTTATCGTACATATTATTTGCTATGAACTCCTTTGAACTTCTCTGCTGTACGCAATGATGACATGCCCAATAACGATAGAAGTATTGTTGTAAGTTGTGAAAAATCAAACTCAAGAGCTTCAAGTTTTAAATCTGCTCCATTGACTACAGCTATCCAAGTTGCAATAGGCAAGATAATGTAATGAGTGCAAAGACTAAACCCACAAACATATCCAATGCAGGGTCTCCATGACGATACAAACCAGTTCCCGTTCTTCGCTTCTTCAGCATTAAGGCTAATTTGTGCTTTATCAAGCGATATAAGTTCTTTTTGTAAGTCATGTGATAATTGTTCTTTTAAATCTTTATCCTGAACAAACTTATCCAAGACGTTGTTTGCTACTTCAGCAATTTTGGTAATGCTCAAAATAGGCCTTTTACTATTAAGGTAAATAATGCAACCACTATTGTAGTAAGACCACCAACTAGCCAAGCCTTAGTGCTATTGACTGAGCTTTGCAAATCATCTGTTTTGCGATAGATAGTTTTCCAGCGTTCTTGGCAAATCGCATCATGCTTTTCTAAGTCAGATGCTACTGATGCGATTGTCTTACGTTCAGCCATTATTATTCCTCTGTTACTTCCTCAACCTCTGCTTCTTCTTCTACAGTTTCAGAAAATGCTTTTACTTGCATCTCTCTGTATTCAGCAGTAATAACATAGTCCTCATAAGCATCTTGAAGTCTTTGCAATTTTCTTTGTGCTACGTTTAATTTAGCAGCTATATTTGCTTGATCTTCGTTTAAATCTTCTGCTTTAAAGTCTCTGCCATTAAAGTTGATGATTACATCATTTTTTACTTCATTCTCTTTACTCATATATCTCTCCTATATGTTTTTAAGTTAGTTAATTTTATTATATATAAATTTGAGCCTATGACCATAGTGTATTTATAATTGTAATAACAATTATTCGCCTATAGTTTTTGTTTCAGTCGTAGGTGTTATTTCTTCGTCTATTTTATCTTTTAAAGATTTTTTCAAGTTAGCCACTTCTTCATCACCCATAATGCTTTTGACCCAACCTTCTACTATTGTATTAGTTAGATCAGCGAAAGGTACAAAGTCTGAACCAATATCATCAAGTGATAAGGATTGAGTGCCATAAACACTAGCTGTGTATGGTACTTCTTGACCATCTACTTCGTGTGTTTCACTACTTGTTCCATTCAATCTCCAATGGACGTTATAAACTGTGTCTGTATTGCCCTCATAATCAGGATATACGTCTACTGTTTTACAGTCCCATGTATATGTATTTGCCATTTTTTTTCTCCTATATTGTTGTTATTATAAAACTTAGCAATTCGTTATATCTTACACCAAGTCTTGTTTGTTCTACACCATCATCATCAGTCCAAGTGCTAGATATAAACATACCATAGTCACCTGCATCCAATCCTTCTGCTGTAAATGCATCTTGTAAGTCTTGAGCTATGACTCCAAAATGATATCTAGCGGTTTCATCAGAATCAGGATTATCATCTTTTTCTGCCACTGAATCTTGCCATCTAAATCTTCTTATTAAACCTTTACATGCTGTAGCTACTCTTTGTTCTGCATCTGTTAAGGCTTGTATGTCTTGTTTTTGATTTCTATCTGAAGTTTGTATAGTGCCATTGGTTGCATAGATGTCATCAAATCTTACTGATGAGCTTCCTAGATCAATAGCATTATCACTATCTGCACCATTTTCATTACAAGGTAAAACAGCTTTATATGTTATGTAAGATTCAAATTTAAGACCAGTGCCAAAAGTTGCTATAAATAAATTAGATTCTGTTTGATCTACATGACCTATTTGACCTACATCAGTTCCTGAATTGTCATTAAATTGTAGGTAACGTCCTTCGTTAGTAGTGTGTCTATTTTTAATAGTAGCTATAGCATCTGTTGCACTACTTTTAATACCCTCTATTTGTGCTTTGTTATCTGTTGTAAATAAACCTTCTGAGGTAAATGTTCCTTCTACTGTAGCGTTTGATGTAGATAGGAATGTAGCCATTTCAACATTTCCACTAATTTCAGCATTTCCTACAACATGAAGTTTCTCACTTGGCGAAGCTGTACCAATTCCAACATTTTGTGAGCCATTAATTCGCAAAACCTCAGACTCACTACCCCCACCTGAAGGTGCTACATTAAAAGCTAATCCATTATTAAACCCTTTTATTGAACCGCCTGAGTTGGTTATATTATCGCCTGTTATTAGTATCTTCCCATCACCGCTAGTTGCATGAACATGTAGCTTCTCACTTGGCGAAGTCGTTCCAATTCCAACGTTTCCTGATGAGTCTATTCTCATGCGTTCCGAGCCATTTGCAGTAAAACGTATACGTCTGCCTGAGTCTAAAAATAAATCAGCACCAGCATTAGTGTTTTTAAAGAAAGCATCTCCACCTGCACCTTCATACAAGCTAGTCGTGCTTCCAACATTAATAGTTCCTGAAAGTTGTAGATTTTTAAATCTATAAGCAGTTGAACCTAAGTCTGTTGTATTATCTTCTAATGCACCTGCATTACTAACTGGTAATATTTCACCACCTGCAAATCTTAAACCTTTGTGACCTGTTGCGGTTGAGTAAATTAATAAATCATCGTTATTAGTACCAATACTTCCAACTGATGAGCCATTTTTTTTGAGTTGTATAATATCACCATCAGCACCGCCAATTCTGTTAAATGCAGCGGAGTGTGCAGCATTAGTACCAACAAGTAATTGGTCACTAGCTGACAGAACAACACCTGAAGAAACACCAGTATCTACACTAGCATTAGTAGTTGACACCAATAGATTACCTGATGAGTCTATTCTTGCTTTTTCTGTAGTGCCTGTGATAAAAACCAAATCAGCAGAATTTGCTGTACCTAAGAATGTATGACTATTATTTGCTTGATATATTTGGAACTCAGCAGTGCCATGCATTCCTCTTAATACGTTACCGCCAGTAGCTGATGCTTGTACATCTAAGCGGAAATAACTTGGTGTTTTCCCAATACCCACTAAACCTGATGAGTCTATTCTGAGAGCTTCTGAGCCTTCTGTATCAAATACCATGGATTCCAAGCTGTGGTCATATCGTATGCGACCTGCTAAACTATTTTCAGGGTCACCAAACGCAATTGCCCCAGAGTTGCTATTTGGCGTTCCAATGGTTAACCCAACAGTGGCATTGTCTTCTAAGAAAAACTTGCCGTAGTTACCGTTTGGGGTTACTCCAGAATCACCAGCAGAACCATGAATTAATGCACTAGGACTAGTTGTACCTATACCCAATCGTCCTGATGAGTCTATTCTCATGCGTTCTGTTGAACCTGCTGAACCTGTGCCAAAAGATAAAGCACCAGTGCCTCCAGTGCCTTCGGAAAACGCATTTATAAAAGCATTTACCCCAGCGTTGTTAAGGTCTTTTGTTTCAAATTCAATTTTTCCAAAACTTTGGTTTGCTTGTGTAGTTACATCAGTATCAACAAATCTTAGTGTATTATTGTTTGCACCGCCTGAATTAGATGCTGATATTGTTAGTCTTTGACTAGGTGAGCTTGTGCCAATTCCAACTTTTCCTGAAGTATCTATTCTCATGGCTTCTGTAGAGCCATTAACAACCATTCTCATAATTTTTGATGCAGTTAAATCTAATACTGAAACACCACCTGATGAATTGCTACCAATACTTCCAACTACTGAGCCATTTTTTGCAAACTTAACAAGTTCCCCATCAGATGTTTTTCTATTTAAATATAAAGGCTCACCACCATCTCTAACAAAAGATGCAAAACCTGAACTTCCATCAAATCTAAATCCAACTGTAGTATTATCTACAGCAGTCTTACCCACCAACAATCTACCTGAAGCATCAAATCTTCCATATTCAGTTTCTGATGTTCCGTTATGACCTGCAAACTTTATAACACCATTGCTTGTAGCGTTTCTTGAGGTTAGGGTTGTAGTTCCTGTAATGTGGTTTAGTTCAGCTAATTTGCCTGAACTGCCTACATCTTCCAATCTTAATATTGGTGGAACACTGCCTATAGAACCACCTGTGATTGCTAAGTCTGCACCTGTAGTACCATAAGTTAATGTGGTTTCTGCATTTAAAGTTCCAGCGTTTGCAGTACCAGTAATAATTCTATTGTCAGCGTTGTTGTTTATAGTAAAGCTGTTTGCATCTACATAAGCCTTTACAGATTGCTGTGTTGGTAATAGCGTTGGAGAATCAGATGACATATCATCTTGATCTACAAAGCCTGTTATGGTTATTGTGCCATCTGATAGGCTTCCGAAGTTTGCTGTACCTGAAAGGTGAAGGTCTTTGAATCTAACACCTGAATTTCCTAAATCAACTGCTGCATCTCTACTAGCACCTGTTGTACTATTCCAAGGAGTAATATTATCTAAATCACCTGCAATTAAAAGACCAGCATCACCACTTCCTATATGTAATCTTGTATTACTAGTACCAATACTTCCAACTTTTAAGCCGTCTTTTTCCATGTAGATAATGTCGCCATCGCTACCATCTCTACGCAAATAAAAAGGTAAGCCAGAACGCCTAGCATAAACCAAACCATTTTGCTGTAACGTAATGCCTGTAGAACCATACTGAGAGGTAGTACCCACCAACACATTCCCTGATGAGTCTATTCTCATGGCTTCTGTAGAGCCAACTAAAAAAGCTAAATCACGAGATGAACTACTGGCATTTGATACCCTAGAGTAAATTCTATTTGCGTCAGAACTGGGAATAAATAAAAGTGCACCTGAAGGGCTTGTTGAATTTTCTACAGTATACTGACCAATAATATGAAGATTACGGTTAGGCGAACTTGTGCCTATTCCAACTTTGCCTGCATTACTTATTGTTAAGTATTCATTAGAAGCTGTTTGGTCGTATATTCTAAATCTACCATCAGATTCAATAAGTTGCATAAATACATGATGGTTAGTAGTAGCTAAATCTAATCTTGCAGCAGTAGAAGCACCAGTAATTTTTGCTATTGCATCTGCACCACCATTAACTTCAAGCGTTGTGCTTGGCGAACTTGTACCTATTCCAACTTTTCCTGATGTATTAATGACTAAATGATTTGCAGTTATAGAGTCGTTAGATAAGAAAACATTGCCTGTGTTTTTATCAGAACCCAAATATGCTGAGTAGCTACCGCCTAAACTAACCTGCTGTCTAATTTTTATAGCGTTGCGATTATTTGCTGTGTAATCAGTATTATCAAACTCTGCTGAAATTATGTTACCAGCTGTTGCTTGTTGAACATCTAGCTTAGAAGTTGGCGAACTTGTGCCAATTCCAACGTTGCCATCAGGTGCTATTCTTAAATGTTCACTATCTGTTTCACCAAATACGATTGGGTCTCCAACAGTTGACCTAAATTGGAAAGCACCGCCATTGTAATTAATATAACCTCTATCAGAGTTTGCACTTCTTTCTACAACCAATCCTTGTGCTACGCTGTTATCTACAGAAGTTTTTATATGTAAATTTGAAGCTGGTGAGGTTGTGCCTATTCCAATTAAGCCATCCTTCGTAATTCTTAACCTTTCACTTCCGCCATCGCTATTGAAAGTTAAGTCCATATCATCAGTACCATTGGCAATACCTCTAATACTAAAATCAGTATTTGTAGTGCCTACTCTTGACCTAAACAACATACCTATCTGAGAACCAACAGTTGTATTATTGTTGTCTATTTGTATAGCGTAATTCTCACCTGATGCTGAGTCACTTCTAACATGTAATGGATTTTGTGGTGATGTTTCTCCAATTCCAACATTACCTGATGAGTCTATTCTCATGGCTTCTGAACCAGCATTTGACTTAGTTACTTGAAATTTTAATCCTGATGACCTTAACGCTGCTGTACTGTAGTCA
>Ga0206131_10001204_pt1 | contig 33748 bp, 36 predicted proteins | sample Helgoland_Spring_FD_148636 | JGI IMG/M metagenome (GOLD analysis project Ga0206131, IMG submission 148636) | Pelagic subsurface seawater microbial communities from Kabeltonne, Helgoland, North Sea - Helgoland_Spring_Bloom_20160517_1 | ecosystem: Environmental > Aquatic > Marine > Epipelagic ... | reverse complement strand
GTTGAAGTGCGTAAACGGTTACGCGCAATGGAGGAAAAAGACGTTGATGCTGATGAAAGATTTGATCTCGCAGAAGCAAGATTGGATGCAGAAAGGGCCGAAGGATTAACCGCAGGAGAAAACGCTTTTGTAGTCCCTAGCGAAACAAAACCGTTTGTACCTCTTTACGGCAGTAAATTTGCTGAAAACTCTGCATTTTTAAATGATGAAGCTGACTATGATGGTTCTTCTATGGACGGTTTAAATACTGATGGTCCGTTTATGTCTAAAGAAGACACAAGAATTACAAGAATGAAAGTTTTAGCCGATCAAATATCTTCTGGCGAACTTACTCCAACAGCACTAGAATTTGCTAAAAAAGACCTTGAGCGATTAAGAGCCGCGGTAGAACGCACAGGCGGTCAAGATACAATTGAAAAGTATTTTTCTAATCAAATAATAGGGCCAGCTCTAAGAGGAGCTAAAAAATACGGTGTTAAAGCAGGTAATTTTGCAGTAAATGAGTTGGGGCTTGGAAGTTTAGCGTCTCAAGCAGTTAGCCCTGAATTTGCAGGACGTATATCTGACTTTACAAACAAAAATGCAGAACTTGCAGATAGTATGCAAATTGCAGCAGATACTAGCCCTGCTGAAATTCAATCTAATGCTATTTTAGATGCTATAATTACTAACGACGCGCAAACTAAAGCTGGGTCTGCCGCTAACGTAGATAATAGTTTAGGCGCACTTATAACAGATGGAAAAGCACGAATAAAAGCTGTTCCGGGCCAAATACTTACTCCTGAACTTAACAATAAACTTGCAGCAGAACTAGCAACCACATTGGAGAATAGAACAGAAGAAATATCTAAAGATGGCGCTTTAATAAATAAAATGTGGGGGGAATCTGAATTTCAACCCGAAACAAATGTAGAAAGTCAAATTGTAAACGCAAAAGGTCTTACGGCTGCAGAGCAATTAGATGCGGACAGAGCTGCAGGATTGACTGCAGGAGAAAATGCTTTTGTAGCTAGTACAAAACAAGATGCAGGGGGGAGTGGGAAAGGCAAGTCTACAGGCATAGCTACCATCAATCCTATGACTAACCGTGCTAGTGACTCTCCATCGTCCTACGAGCAGAAGCTGTTGGATATTTTAGCAGAACGTGAGAAGTCGGCAGATCAAGATAAGTGGCTGGGTCTAGCTGAGATGGGTATGCGGCTTATGGCTAGCAGTAATCCTAACTTGCTTAGTGCTATAGGTGAGGCAGGACTTGGTGCTAGCCAGACGTTCTTAGGTAACAAACGAAAAGCCGAAGCGCAGGAAATGGACATACTTACTAAGTTGTCTGCATTAGAGTCACGTAAACAAATAGCCGATGACGCTAACCGCACAAGATTACAAGCTGCGGGTATATCTGCTTCAAGTAAACCTCCAAGGGGTCCAGCTAGTTCAGTGCTTACTAGCTTAGATAAAGATGTAAAACTTTTAGAAGAAAGAAGACCCCCAACTCCTAAACCGGGTTCTTCAAGTATAGATGCTCAAGCCTATGAAAGTTGGGAAAAAGCCTATAGTGCTGCTATAGCTAAAAGAGACGCTTATAGAGGCGATAGTTCGTTATTTACTGGTGTGAGTGGTGTAAGTAATGATATTCCTTTTAATGCAAAGTAAAAGCCTAAATAAGGATATAATAAATGGGTCAGATATCTGTTCCGGGTCCATATAGCGGTAAAAGCTATCCTATAATTATTGCGGGTGACGTACCTACTGACGAAGAATATGGACGCATATCTGAGTATATTCGTACTCAAGAGGCCGCTGTTAAGGCCGATCTTGAAAGCAAGTACGGAGACGTAGAAGGACCAGATGACGGCACTGCTATTGGTCGTGCTTATCGCAGAGCTAAAGGCAGTGGTTCTCAGGCTATTGGCGACTTAATAGAGACTGTTGGTCAAAAAACCGGAATTGCTGCACTAGCCGATTACGGTACAGACTACGCAGAAGAAGCCCGACAAGAACTTGGCGATGAGCTTATTCTACAATCTATAGCACAACGTCCTGTAGGTCGTTATCAAGATGTAAATGACTTTAGTACCGGACTTGAGTACCTAGGAGGATTAGTAGGTGGTACAGGCTCATCCCTTGAGAGTGGTTTAAAAGGCGGTATAGCTGGCGGTGCGTTAGGAGCACTTACACCTGTACCATTTGGTGCTGCTGCAGGATTTGGTGCAGGCTTTACCGCAGGATTAGTTCCCGAGTTTGCTGGTAAAGACATACAAGCGCAGGAAGCTGTTAAAGGCAAAGATAATGTAAACCTTACTGTGGCGCTTGGCACCGCTGTTGCTCAAGCCTTAGCTGAACGCTTAGGACTTAAAGCTATGGCAGCTATGGGTATTAGTCCTAATGCTGTTGGCAAGAAGGTTACTCAACGTATTCTTAGCGGTGCGTTTAAAGGTGGTGGAACCGAAGCCCTTACCGAGACGTTTCAAACCGCTGCTGAACGGTTACAGTCCGGTGCGCCTATGGATCAAGTATTTGATGAAGAGGGTATAGATCAGCTAAAGAACGCCTTTGTCGGCGGTGCATTGCTTGGTACTGGAGCAGGTGGTGTTGCTGGTGGTATTCGCGGCCCAAGACCCGAACCTATAGTAAATGTAGACCCTGATACCGTACCCCCTGCGGCAGACCCACAACTTGATTTAGGTGATCCTGTTCAAGCTAAACCTACAAGTAATGTAGATGATTTAGCTTTTGGGCCAGTAGTATCGGACGCCGAAAAGCTGGCCGAATACGAAGCACTTATGGCTGGGTTACGAGAAGGTACATTTACGCCTTCTGCTGCTACGTCCATTACACCTGAAGACCGTGTTGCAAAAGATGCCACTGCTGCCACTGCTGCTACTGCTGCTACTGCTGCTGCAGAAAACAAAGCTGCTATAGATGCTGCAGAAACTCCGTTACAAAAACAAAAACGTGAGTACGAAGAAGCTAACAATATAAAACCTACATCAACGGTAAAAGCGGCTGAAGGTGAAACTCAACCTAACTTGTTTGCTGACCCTGTAAGAGATAAAAAAGCCTTAGCTAAAGCTAAAAAAGTATTAGCTGACGATAAAGTAGCCGCAGCAGTAGCGGCTAAAGTAAGCGAAGCCCGAGGTACTGAAGTAACAATAGAAGATGTGCGAAGAGATGCTCAACGCACTATAAAAGACATTGAGGCTTTGGGTAATACAAAACTGTCTCCTGCTCAAAATGCAGACACAAGACAAAAAGCTACATGGCAAAAAAGTGCAAAAGCTAGCACTGATGAATATGGCAATAATATAGACACATTTTATAGTAAGAATGAAGCAAAACGCGCTGATCCTACTGTAGACCCTAAAGAAGAAGCAGAAGCAAAAGCTGTTTTAGCTAAAATTAAAGAACAACGCCTAGCTGCTAACCTTGCTGCTAGTAAGGCTCAAACAGAAACAGATCAAGGCCGTGATGTTGAAGGCGTTGAGACAAGCACAGGTACTGTCGAAGTAGAAGAAACTAACCCCGTTGATCCTGTTCCTGTAGATTCTACAAAACTACGTACTTTTAAAGAATACTTAGTTGATAAAGTAGGAGACATAGACGCTAAAGGAGGAGCATTAAAAGCTGCTGAGTTTATGGGGTCTGTAGCTAGTCCTGAAGACATAGCCACCGCTAGAACATTAGGTTTTGATATACCTAATGACAATGCTACATACGCTGACATTGTTAGAGCTATTACACCCAATGCTGAACCTGTTGTTGAGCCGCGCACCGCTGGAGATAAAGTCAAGGCTACGCCTGTTGTTGAGCCGCGCACCGCTGGAGATAAGGTCGAGGCCACACCCGCTGTAGAGCCTGAAGCTGAACCTGTCGTAGAGCCTGTCGTAGAGCCTGTCGTAGAGCCTGAAGCTGAACCTATCGTAGAGCCTGTCGTAGAGCCTGATACTACGGTTGAGCGAATTTATAAACCTAATGCAGAACAACAATACATGGACAGTATTGTAACTCCTATGGAACGCACCGCTGGAGATAATATCAAGGCAAATGCGCCCGTAGAGGAGCCAGTAGACCCTGAAGCAGGAGCCGAAGCTCAGACCGAAGCGCAAGAAAATGCTGCTCTTGGTCAACGCATAATGGACATTATCGGAGAAAAATACCTAGGTATAAACATAGGCCGTATAGATAGCAAAAAATATTTAGACATACTTGTAGATGCTGCATACACCATAAACCCTGCTACGAATGTTGGTAATCTAAGACGTATGGACCCTACGAATGTTGCGGATAAACGCGAAATAATAAACCTATTAGAGATTAGTCCTGACAAACTTAAAAAAGTGTTTTCTAATAGAGCAAAAGATAAAGAAAACTTTGAAATCCTTGAGCCAGAATTATTAGCAGGGGCTAAGGCTGCTAAGTTTTATTTTAAAACGGCCCTTAATGCTGGCTTGGCTATAGATACAATCGCATACGATATGGTGTACGGTACTAGCAGAGTGCAAACTCAAGAGGGTATGACACCAGAACAACAGTATTTTTATGAAGGCAAGAACAAAGGCGCTGCGGAGAAGGCCGAGGTATGGTTAGAAGAATTTTTAGACCCGTACACATACGCGTACTACACTGCTATGAAAGCAAACTTTAGAAATTTAAAAAGTAGCGCAAAAGATGAAGCGCGGCGCAGGACTACCACATCACAAAAAGCTGATGTAGAAAAAGAAATTATAAAAGGTAAAGACCCTATTGTATCTAATCTGCAAGAGGAAGCGCAGATGAAAGACATAGATAAGGTGTTCGGTGTGTTTGCTTCGGCAGAACGAGCTAGAAAAGATTTAGACAAAGATATAATTCTAAAAGGCGAGGAAAAAGAAAGAGCAGAAGGGTTGTACGGTTCTGCTTCTGGTGCCGCTTTAAATGTGAGTACAAGCCCGTTTGCTACGCGTACAGGGACTAGCAAAAACCCCAATGCGTTTACCTTTAAATCTTCTCGCGCTTCTACTCCAGAAGGATTGCAAGACCTTAAAGACTTGGGCGCGCTTGAAGAAAAGCGAAGAGACAAGCTACAAAGTGCCTTTTATAAAAAATATAACATTAAACCACTACCTGCCGATAGTGTAGTATATCTAGATGATCCTATGTCACCTAGTGCGATGGGCTTCCTTAGTGCAGGTAAGTTAAAAGAAACGCTACATGCTATTGCAGCAGGTACGCTGTATCCTAGGCTGGCTAAGATCGCTAACAAGCTGGCAGACATGGCGGGTACTACCAAGATAGTGTTCGTGCCAGACCTTGTGGATATGGACGGTGCGCCATCGGCAGGGCAGTTTGATCCTAGGACAAACACTATTTCTATAAACCCTAAATCAGGTATGAACACGCATACCGTTTTACATGAAATGGTACATGCCGCTGTTTCTGCATCCTTGGCTAAGAACTCTGCTAGCACATTGGCGCTGCGTAATGTGTTCAACGATGTGAAAGACGTACTAGATACTGAGTATGGGGCTACAAACCTAGACGAGTTTATTTCTGAAGCGTTAACCAATCCAGCGTTTCAAGAGAAGCTAGGACAGCTAGTATATAAGGGCGACCTGCATAAAGGTAAGACCGCCCTACAACGTCTATATAATGCTATCACTAACTTTGTGCGGCGCATAATCGGCTTGCAGCCCAAGCCTTTGACCTCTGCCCTATCAGAGATAGACTACCTGATCGAAGGTATGTTGGCCCCTGCCCCACAGTTCCGTGATGCGGATTCTCTTGCGTTGATGACACCCGCCGCCGCTAACGGCTTCCTAAACACTGCCATTACAAATGGGCCTATCTTCAACAACGCAGGTAAGACGCGATATCTCGCGCATATTGAGGATGCTGCAAAGAACGTGAGCCTCGGGCTGTTTGGCGGGGCAAATAAATTCTTAATGCAAGCTACGCCCCTGCACTACCTAGCTGATATATCCGAAAAATACTTTGGTGATTTAGGGGCTAAATTAAACACTACCGTTAATGAAGCTAACGGAGCCTACGGTAAGCAGATTGACGAGTTGAAGAACACCCTGCTACCTATAGTACAATGGGGCAAAGATAACAAAGGACTGCAGGATCAGTTCAACAGAATGGTGAACGAGGCCACGCGCCGTGAAGTTGACCCTGTGCTTGACCGTCCCGCCGCAGTCAAAAAGTACGGCAAAGACCCTGAGAAAATGGCTAATTGGGAGCAGGTTAGAAGTGACTACGAAGCCTTAGTGAGCGCTAGTCCCGCAGTTGTGCGTATATACGCCACCATGCGTAACCTATTTCGCGGCCTACGGAACGACATTAGAAACGCTGTAGACGAGCGGCTTACCATAGCCATACCTGATGGTGCTGTACGCGCTAGGGTTATGAAGAGTTTTTATGACAAGCTGACTTCCAAAGGCACTATAGAACCCTACACACCCTTGGAGCGTGAAGGAGATTTATGGCTATACTATAATGCTATTGATCCGCTTACGGGTAATCTTGAGCGGTATGCCGAATCTTTCACCACACCTGCTGCTAGAGCTAGAGCATGGTCTGAAATTCAAGGTAAAGTGCGTGATGATATACGGGGCAATCAGAAACTTATGTCTAGTATGGCTGAGTTGGTTCGACAAAAGAAACACGCCAACATAGAAAAGGCTATAGAAGCACAGATAGGCGTAACTGAGGCAGCGTCTATATCTGATGTTAACTTTGACAATGCGCCCCCTGCATCTTTTATCGCGCAGCTTACAAAACAGATACGCGAAAATAGCCCTAGTGACACCAAGGAACAGCGAGAAACTACCAATAAAATAATAAATGAGATTGGTGAGTTAGTTCTTAACACTATCCCAGAGACCTCCTACATGCAGTCGTTTCGTACTCGTAAGGGCACATTAGGTAACATAGAGGACGCTATACGTGCCACCACAAAACGTGCGACCTTGCTGGGTAGACAAGCTGTGCAAATGAAATATGGCAACAAGTTCGACGCAATAAAAATAGAACTACAAGCGGCTTACGATGCAGCGGGTGGAGAGGGTAACACAACCCCCGCCATGAGAGATATGTATGACACTTTGGTATCTTTTGCTAATAGCGGAACTGGCGTCAACAGAAGTAACTTTTCTAAAATGCTAACCAACATCGGCTTTAACATGACGCTAGGGTTTAACGTGTCTGGTGCTTTGGTTAACCTTTCGCAGATACCCCTTACAGTATTCCCTGTATACGGTGCTAAGTATGGGTACGATAAAACGTCCTCTGCTATAGGTGAGGCCATGCGCCTTATTCATAACAGTGGCCGCAAGCGTATGGTTGAAGTATACGGCGATAAGGTTGACGCAGAGGGCAACCCTATCAAGGAAATGCAAGAAGTAACTGGAACTCCCGCAGACAGGTCTGTAAGCAACTACGACTATGCAAACGAAACCGACCCCCGAAAGAAGCGTATGCAGTTTGCAGTGGGTGTAGGTGAACGACTAGGTTTATTTAAACGCACACTAGCTTACGACATGCTAGACATAGACGGTACTAACGGCGGCATGGAAAAGTTCAACGCCGCATCGGGCTTTATGCTGCACCACGGAGAGCGGATTAACCGTGAGGTAGCCTTCACCGCTGCGTATAACCTTGAGGCAGATATATTAGATGCTCAAGCCGCCAAGGATAACCGTACTGTAAGTGATGCTGAGTATGAGCAAGCGGCTGAAAAAGCGTTCTACATGGTCGAAATGACCAACGGTGGTAGCGCATCGGCGGCTTCACCCCAGATAATGCAGGGGTCTATCGGATCGGTAGTCTTTATGTATAAGCGTTACGGTGTGTCTATGCTGTCCCTGCTACATAAACTAGCAAAAGAGGGAATGGTCGGTCAGTCTGCTGAAGCTAAAAAACTAGCCGCTTATCAACTCGCGGGTATATACGGATCGGCTGCGCTTATGTCAGGTGTGCGCGGTGTGCCTTTCTTTGGCGCGGCGGCTATGGTTTACAACCTACTCAAAGACGATGATGAAGAATCCATGCAATCCATAGTGCGTAGAGTTACGGGCGAAGGATATTACTCGGGTGCTGTAAACTACGTAACAGGTACTAACGTGGCTACACGTATTCAGTTATCCGATCTGCTGTTTAGAGACACACTGATAGATCGTGACCAACCCGCCATATGGACTGCCGTAGAGATGTTGGGTGGACCTGCTATAGGTATTGCGTTGCAGATGGATCGGGCGGCTGATTTGTTTGCAGCGGGTGAGTTTGCTAGAGGGGCAGAAGCCTTTGCGCCATCGGCAGCGCGTAACGTGATGAAGAGTGTGCGGTTCTACAAAGACGGTGGGGCCGAAACCTTAGCAGGCGATATCATTGCTCCTGTGCATCCTCTACACGCAGTCACACAAGCCCTAGGGTTCATCCCCGCAGAGTTGGCTCGGGCCTACGAATTAAATGCTGAAATAAAAAGCATGGAAAAAGGCACTAAGGCCAGACGCAAGCGTATCCTAGATGAAATCGCTAGGGCCAGAGCGGACGGTGACAGTGCAGCCGAACAAGCGGCCTATGACAAAATACCCGCGTACAACGCGGATCATCCTGATTGGCCCATCAACGGTAAGTCTATAGAGAAATCTATGAACAGCCGTGCTGAGACTACATCTAAAAAGTTCCAAGGCATATCCATACACCCCAAACTACGGGATACATACATGGACTTTGCGGATCAGTTTAGTGGTAAAGCTACTATGTTTTAGTAAAAAACCCCCGCTATCGCAGTGCGAAACCTAGCCAAGCGGGGGAAGTAGAGAGGAGAACAACTGATAAGTTGTCGAGCAGGACAGTATCACGTTATTCTCCAGAGGCGTACACCTAATTTAGCATTTTCGACGCGGACTTGCATTTTTATTGTCCATTTTTTCCGCTTTTCTACATTTTTTACCTGTTGGTGTGCTTTTTCGGTATTTATGCAGGGTATAAAAGCGGAACCGCCGACTTCTAAATTGTCCCAATTAACAGTTATTTTAATCCCGTCAGGGTCTAAATCATCAATCATCAACACTTTGCGGTTCATCTAGTACTCCTTCTGAGTAGTCCACCACTATACACCGCGATGGAGGTAGGTTTAGGTGAGTACCTTTACTCAACCGCATCTGCACCTTCCTTGCGCCCATAGTCTCAGTCATGTCTTGCACAAGGTTATCAAAACTTATCTGGTGATCTGTGCAGTATTTCTTTAGCGGTTTCGGCAGCAAGTATAGTTTCTGCGTGTCTATCTCGTACCGTGCAACAAAGTGATTGCGTGGTGTGGCCTCGGGAACTGCACCGCCATAGTCTAAAGCATTGCCGTTCACAGAAGCCCGTAGATCAGCGGTGCTTTTGATCTGCAAAATATTATTGTTGTTCTCAAACACGTAGTTGTTAAGTGTCTCAGACACAGAAGAACCCACATCGCTTACTATGTTCTTACGTATAGTGACCTGTTGCACCACCCACTTAAACAACGCAGCGGTATCCCAATCTACTATACCTAACTTCTTGGCTACAACTACACCCGCCAAAATAGCCCCACACCCTGCCGACCAGAACCTATGCTCGGGTTCCAACGCCGCAGCTTTATCTATACGTGCCTGTATACCCAACACTAAAGCTGCTACTTCGTCACGGTTGTTTATAACATGCTGCACAAACTTGGTGGCAAACCATCCGTGGTTAGCTTTTATATCAGTAAATATCTTGTCGGTTATCGGCTTGATGCTTGGGTCTTTAAGAGACTTGTCTACTTTTATCTCTAACATCCTAAGCATTTCTGCGTGAGGTATTTCTTTGTTTCGGGTCAGCAATTCCCACAGGCTTATGTTAGCAGAGGTGACACCAATCAACTCCCAAGGATCACCTCTGTGCCTTTCCGTATTACCGTCACTAGACATACGGTTCTTCTGCATACCACCCGACAATTCGTACACGTATTTAGAAGCCCATTCTGGCGTTATGTTTGTCATTTCGTCAGAACTTAGCGGTAGGTTACGCATCAATTCGGCCCTGTTCATTCGGGCGTTATGCGTGTCTGCGTGATGGTTCATCAAGGCTTCGGGTCTGCCGTATATGCCCAATGCCGCCCTCATAGCCGTGGTCTTACCCACGCCTGATCCACCAAACAGATGAATACCCATACTGTTTTGTCCTGTAAAGGGCATGAGTATAGAGCCAAACCCAGAGCCTATAACAAACTGATGTAGTTGAAAATTCTCACGGTTATAAAACGCAAACATTTCTAACTGTCTAGCCTCTGATCCTTTAGGCTCAAAGGTAGAAAACAACCCTGCTGTCTTTTTAGATGGAGGGTTATATTCAACACTACCACCCAATATAAGCCTGTCTCCTAACACAAAGGCTTCCTGTTTATCGTTAGTCCACCCAAATTGTAGGTGCGCTTCGTCAGACGCTGCCGCCGACTGCAATTCGTCTATCCACTTAGTTGTGTAAGCCATTAGCTGATCCAATTTGTTGCCCCATGTGGTAATGCCGTTCATAGCCACAATTTTACGGAACTCTTCTTTTGAGGTTATCGCAGACATGGGCGCAGTAAATTCCCGCACTCCGTCCTGTGGTAAGTGCAATCTAAACACCACTACATAACCCCCCAGCGAAGCGTCGTGTAGTAACCGTGTTACGTAGAAGTCGTTGTGGTAGACTACCTCTTCTTCTACGTCCCCGTCAGCGTTCTTCTTACGTACATATACGCCGCCGTGTGCGCCTCGCACGTAGGGCTTAGGGTAAGGGGGTATCATGTGCTTGGTAGACGATGCCGAGAACGGATCATCTTCTACTTCATCCTCACCTAGGGCTTCTTTTAACCGTTCACCCAGAACCTTCGGACTTTTTATTTTACCCCAATTAGGGCAATCCATACAGATATCAGGGTTGTTATCGTCAAAGGTAGCGCACTTGTAGGCTATATCTCTAACACCTAATTCCGCAGCCTTGCCTTCTATGTAGTCCCATTTCTTATCTGTTTCCTGCTCCGAATAACCTTCGTAACCCTTAGATATTTTGTGAGCCTTGGCCCTGCTACCATCCTTACAGGCTTGCAGTACGCTAAGGACACCGCGCCATGTAGGTTCAGATACTTCGTCTTTCGCCTTTATAGCGTGTAGTATCTGAGCGCAGCCGCGCCCTGCGCGGGTCTTTTCTATAATGTCCTTAAAGACGTACTCTTTGTTGCTGTTGAGCGTGTCCCACACTGCGCTGCTATCCCTGCTCTCATGGGGGGATAATGTCGGTTCGGATCGCTCACCAAACAGGCCCATGAACTCGTCTAATATAACGGGTTCGGGTATATCAACACCATACAGTTCCACAGGTGCGGGTGGATCGGACTTGTAATTATGTGTATTAGGTACACGTAGCACTCTGGCCGCATCAGCGGTTACTACAGGATCGGCTTTAAGTCCACTGCTAGCACATATTTGCTTTACACGCTCTGCTACGGGTATCCAATCATCCACAGCTAGGGCTTCGGATAAGAACCAGTAAACATGCACACCGTTACCCGAGTTTACCATTAGCGGCTTGGGCAACTTGTACTGTTTGCAGAACTTACGCAGTGCCGATACAGCTTCGGTTTTAGATGGATAATCCTTACTAGGCCCACAGTCTAAGTCTAAGAATATAGACCTTAATTGGTGGACGTTATCTGCTTTCCTGTTTTCGGTTGTCTTAAAGGTAGCTAGTGCAAAGTACACATCGTACCCGTCAGCGTCTAAGTCTTGAGCGGCAGCTTCTACTTCATCTACTGTGTCATAAAATTTCTGTACTCTGCGGTTATCTCTGCTCCGAGCCGCAAACACACAATAGTTACCCTCACTCCCCAGAACCCTGCTTAGAAACGTTTTTATTGTCATAGCCTCTTTCCCACAAGGTCACTGCGAGACGCTACTAGGACACGTCCTAGTTAACACCCCGCAGTAAGTTATATGTTTTTACTCCCAATCAGATAGGATATCTCCCAGATCGTCACCGTCTGTGGGCGGCGGTGCTTTCTTGGTAGCCTTCTTCACAGGCTCTGGGGCTTCCTCAGAACGAGTATCAGGTGCTACATCAACGTCAGAGGGGGTATCATCAATCTCAAACCCCGAAATCATAGTGGGGGCTTCATCAACGGAAAACCCATCTTCCGCGCCAAAGGGAGAGTAATCTTCCATAGGCTTGAGGTCGATAACTTGTATGGCGCGTAGGCGCAAAGAGACACCGTGATCGCGCATACTATAAGGAACAAACGTAACCTGTAGATGTATCTTGCTGCCTGTAGTAAGCATAAAATCATCGTCTAGCTTTTTGTTCTTGGCGTCATACTGAGAAGGCTTTGTAGTAGGCTGTTCCCCATACGCGCCCTTCAATACGGCTTTACCAATATACGTACCGTCTTCTTGCTTACTGAATACTTCCGCAGGTGCAGGTATTTTTGTGGGCCACTTAGCTTGCTTTTTCTCTTTGTAAGCCGCAGCCATAGCTTTATACAATTCCTCGGCTTGTGCCTTAGTCATGCGAAAACTGGTTTCGTACTTCGCGCCATCGTCAGATGGATCGCACGGCACAGACTTACCCCGTTCCCCTGCGGTAGGGTCATACCGATAGGTGCGATTAACTCGGGGGTACTGCGCGATAACACCACGTATAATGTGGCTCATAGAGTTGGCTTCAGCCATGTCGTTCTCCTAGGTTTTTATTTTAAGGTAGTTAAAGACCGCTCTCGTCTGAGAACGGGGATTTAGAATTGATATGGGCAGAAAGTATAGCCGTGTTTATCGCTTCTAAAGTATCTGGATGGTCAATCATACCGTCCACGTCCTGCATTTCGGCTACGTTTAAAGACCTTTTCGGCCTAAAAAATAACTTTGGTACAGGGCTATCTACATCAAAGTAGATGTTAGTGACCACAGACGCAAACCGCGTGTTGTGACTACTTAAATGCTTTGCATAGGATTGAAGAGGAGTATTACCATTCTGGGGTTTCCCAAATATAGATGTAGCAGACACTTGTAGCTGATACGCTTTATCTAGTTCACCTTCTAGTAACACCGCTATGCGTTGATGGAACCTACACGCCCTACCCATACCCGAACCAGAACCACGTATGTTTTGGGTGCAGTCCATACACCGTACCGATTGCACATCTTCAGTAGGTACGTCTTTATCAGGACGATCTGTGTCTGAGGACCAACAGGTAGGTGCAGTAGGATTATCACTATCATACACACCTTCATAATACGCGCGAGATATTTCCGCTGCGTTTACTATGACTGCATCAAGTGATGTAGCCGTATCGCCATCAGGAAGCGTGAATACGTTGCCCCCTGTACTGATACGACTAAAGCGTTCCGACATTACCGTGGCCCCATTTCTTCGGGAGTAAACATTTCAAGCTGCTCCCCGTCACCATCATTATACTTCTCAGCCAACAATGCGTCTTGCAGCTTAGAAATGTTAAACCTGTAAGTGTCGTTTAACTTAATGAACGTACTGTCAGGGATACGTCCCTGTCTAAGCCACGCCCGTACTGTGGACACAGACACTTGGAAGTGCTTTGCCACATCTTCAATCTTACTCAAATCTTGGGTCATTTTTTCCTCACAGCTACGGTGTATTCCGAATCCACGTTCAACCCTTTGGGTACGAGGTCGGGGTTTTCTTCCAAGAATTGTTTTACGTTAGTCTGGTTAAGCCGCTTTTCGTAAAAGTGCGGTACGTCATGCTCCATGATAAAAGCGTTCATGCTTTCCCAATCGCTAGTCCAATACCGCTGCTTAACAGACCTGTAAAATAATCCTTCGGAAGTCCTAACACTATCCACTGCGTGTTCCTTGCAGTGAGATAGGAGAGCCTGTTTAATCTTATCTAGTTGAGCAGACAGTGTACCGTCCTGCTCCTTAAATTCTTTAGATAGTTCGGCCCGTTTCTCACGTATTTTTATATACGTTTTTGTCAACTTATCCACAGTTACAGTCATTGCATCCTCCGTCTTTTATTATTGATCTGTTGTATATATTAACAATGTGTGTCTAGTCAAGCAAATCTTTGTACAAATCAATTATTTTAGTGTGAATGTTTATACGTGCATCCAACAAACTGTATATACGTTTTTCGGCACTAGAACCTGCTAGCTGCACCACAGTGCATTTATGAGTTTGCCCTGCGCGGTGAACCCTTGCGTTAGCTTGGGCGTAGGTTTCTAGTGAAGGTGTCGGCCCCCACCACACGACTGTGTTCGCTGCGGTCAGTGTCACCCCATGTGCAGCGGCGGCGGGTTGGATAACCAAAATCTTAGGGTCATCTTCTGTTTGAAACTTTTGAAAAATCTCAGTGCGTTTGTGTACTGGTACGTCTCCACGTATTACCTCTGCGGATATCTTGTCTGCCCGTAGCTTTTCGGTAAGCAAATCTATAGTGTGTTTGAACGGCACAAACACCAAAACTTTCTTGCTGCTCTCTGCTATTACTTCTTTTAGGACGCTGTACCTGTTGGAGATATCAAACTGAACTGTCTCCTTGTCATCAGTATAAACCGCGCCACCTGATATCTGTAGTAACTTGCTCATTTGCACGGCGGCGTTCACTGCGGATATCTCTTCACCTGCTGCATTGGTAATCATTTTCTTTCGGAGTTCTTCATAATAAAACTCTTGCTGCGTTGTTAGCTGCACCTTACGTTTCACGTACACCATGTCTGGTAAGTCCAGACACTCTTCTTTTGTAAAACGTATAGCAGGTTGTAACGCATTGAATACTGTGTCGGTTGCGGTATCCCTTACGGCCCACTTCCACATAGTAGCTTTATACATGACCATATCGCGGAACGCGCCAAAGAACCTAGGAACACCTAGCGGGTTCACCAACTTGGCTAGGCCAAAAGCATCTGTTGGAGACTGTGCGGCAGGAGTACCTGTCATTAACCACAACCACGTATCAGCTTGCAGTAGTCGGTTAAGGGCTTTCCAACGCTTAGTCTGTGCGTTCTTGTAATGCGTAGCTTCATCCACGATAATTAGATCAAAACCGCCAGAGGCTATGGCATCTTCTACAAGTTCTACACCTGCGTAGTTTATCACTACAAACTCGGCATCACCTTCTATAACTGCTTTGCGCTTAGACTTGGAGCCATAAGCAACGTCTACCCTACGGTGCATTGCAAAACTAAACATATCGTTACGCCACGCGCTATCCATAATGGATAGAGGGCATATTACCAACACACGGTTAACCTTGCCTTGGCTTATAAGGTAGTCAGCCGCCCATATAGCACTAGCTGTCTTGCCTGTACCCTGTTCGTTAAAACAGAACGCACGTTTATTTAACGTGAGAAACGCTGCTGTCTTTTTCTGATGGTCAAACGGCGTGTACTGGCCTGTCCATTTGTAGCGTCTACTGATCGGAGACGGTGCCTTTATCCCTACACTACGTAGCGTATGTACCTCGTCTATGCCCCAGTGAACTATCACTTCGTCACCCTTTAATTCTTTGCTTTTGGGTATTACAGAAGTGATCTGTTTTGGGTGGACTACTGGTATTACCAGAGCCTTGTCCTGTAGTATTTGCATGTTGTTCTCCTACTAGGACGCGTCCTAGGACTTTCTTCTTTTAGGGCTACTCATAGCACCCCCTGCGGCTCGGTTCTTCTTACGGCTTTGGACAGTTACCCCGTCCTTATTCTTGCCACCTTTACTTAATGCCTTCTTGTGGGCGATATCCTTACCCTCGCGCTTGTCGGCTTTGCCGTTTTTGTTGGCATCCTTGCCTGTCTTATCCATCTTGCGCCGTGCGCGTTGACGCTCGGAACGAGCCTTGGTTTCACCACGCGCTTTCTGCTGCTGGTATTCTTTCTTATACGGGCGGGGTTTGTTCTTATATCCCATATCAATTCCTTCCGTTATGTACGCACTCTAACACAGCGCAGTGGCGTCTGCATAACCCACTTGTTCGGGGGTTCCACACATCGTTATCGGCTGCACTTTGCATCTTAGCATACTTACTCAACCACTTCTCCCATAATGTTGAGTTTGAAGCCCTATGATAGGTTCCTTTTACTATAGCCGTACACACAACAAATAGAAGTGCGGCCTTTACGGTCTGTACGTTTGGAAAGTGTGCGAACACAGTCAGGGCCATAAGTTCAAGCTGTCCTTTGTCTGCGTACTTAGCGGATTTACCTGTCTTGTAATCTACAACCCAAGCTACATCATCATCTACTATTACCAAGTCTACTATACCACGGAACCAAACAGTATCGTCAAAGAAACCACACGGCTCTAGGTCTGCGGTCAGCCCTAACTTTTCTTCGCATAGCTTGCGCCCTTGCTTGGCGTTGAGATTGTCCATCGCACCCTGCGCGTAGGAATACTTTGCAGGTAAATCCTTACCGTCCCGTATATGTTCTTCACAAGCCAAGTGAAAATCAGTGCCGTATCTCATAGCATCTGATTCAACTACAGGATACTGCTTGAGTATCTTCTCGTGATAAAACTGCTTTGGACACTGCTCAAAGGCTTTGATCTTGCTAAAAGACCACGGCGCAACATTTGTCATATCTAACGCCTGTCGCTGCTTGTCTCTTGACATTCTACTACATCATCACTCGCAAATCCTGTAAAACCAGAGCAAATACTGTCGCCACTACTGCTTACACAAACTATTGTGTGGGAACCCTCGTACAAAGGACAGCTATTGTTGTTTAGGGGTTGAGTACCCTCATTACCGTATGGCACTACTGCTACGTATTTAGTCATTATTCACACTCCCCATATGATTTAGCTTTACCGCTTTCGCAGTTGATAGGTAGTCCCTCGGCCCAATCAGGTGTCCAACGCATACAATCCTCTACATATCGCTGCGCTTCGTCCACCTGTTCGTCAGGAACGCAACAAGCTATGCTGTCGTGAACGGTTAGGACTACAGGGTATTTCTTAGCAATACGTAGCATTTGTTCACCAATAATGCAACGGGCTATGCCTTGACACACGTTCTCCACAACCTTGCCACCGTATAGTTTTTTGCGCCCTCGGCGTACCTTATAGGTGTACTCAACGCCCTGTGAGTTCTGGTAGCCCGACAAATCTTCGTAGTAGATATACAACCCAGAAGGTAGCTTTATACCAGACTGCTTGGCACAATATGAAACCTTATGAGACGCCCCGAAACAACCTGAAACACCCTGCGCTAGTTGCTTCACCGCGTGGTGTGCTTCGCGCCATAGTTGACTTATTCGCCAGTTGGCATCGCGATAGATATTGATTATCCGCTTGGCCTCATTTGGACTAACTTCATGTCCAAAAGTCTTTAGTTGCATACCAAATTTCTCAGCACCCATACCATAGCCAGCCCCTAGGATTGTGGTCTTACCAATAAACCGTTGCGCTCCGGTAACTTCCTCTTCGGTACAACCGTATATCTGTGCAGCCATCTTGATGTAAACGTCCTCACCTCGGGCAAAGGCTTCGGTCAGATCGTTTTGCCCTGCCAACCAAGCTAACACTCGCGCCTCAATCTGGGAACTATCCGCATCTATGACACTGTGGCCTTCGGGGGCAATAATGCTGTTCTTTAGTTTCTTACCATTGGCCCCACGGCTCGGCAGGTTTTGCAGGTTAATCTTATCTTGCCCACCCCAACGACCTGTATGTGCCGCATAGTATCGGATAGGTACAGGTAGAAGGCCGCGCTTGGATATAGCTATGAACCTTTGAGTACGTGTCTCCTCTAGTGTACTCTTGTTACCTAAGCGAGCCGCGACTAGGGACTGCACCCTATCGTCCTCATGTTCCTGTAATTCTTTAAACGCCTCGTCCGACTTGGCAAAGGCATAGGTTTCCTTGCCTGTCGTAGGGCTGATCTTTCTAGGAGGAGATACACCTAGTTCTTCCAATAGCGTAGCAAACTTGACATTACTCATTAGGTCTTTCTTGTCAGCAATGTTTGCGTCCAGTAGTAATTTGTCTTTGCGGTCTTTCACATCTTCAAGATGCTGCTCTAACAAACCTGTGTCTAAGTCTAGGAAGGGTTCTATAAACATACGTAGGGTAAGGTCTATCAACTTTAGTTCCTTTCTGGGGAACGTCCTTACCATCTGCGAAAACAGTTCGTATGTTAGTTCTACGTCATTGATACAATAACGTGCGTAGTCACGTATTTCTTGCGTTGTAAAATCGGCTAGGCGTTTACCTTTTGCCATAATAACTTCGTTGCCTTTGGCACCAATACCGTATCGCTCGGACATAGCTTTAAGTGAGACGCTGTGCTCTGTACCGTGCAAGGCTCTACCCATACACATAGTATCAAACCACGCTTTAGGTTTCACATCGTAACGCCAATTTAGTATCGCTCCATCAAAAGCTGTGTTGTGTGCAATGACGCCAGTTTTTGCGAAGTCTACAGAACCTAATAGTTCTTTTACTTGCTTATCACCCTGCGCCCACTCGGTCGGATTGGGGCCGTGCTTCAGCCCCAACCCAATCACTTCAAACCTACGGTCACGTATATATTCCTCTGTCGTTATCTTCGACAAGGAGAAGTCTTGCGCGTAGTAGGTTTCAAAGTCTAACGTAACAAAGTTCACTTCTTTGCTACTTTCTTTAGTGCTAACTCACCCGCACACGCCATGTAACCACAGACGTCTATGTAGTTGTCGGGGTTGTCCTTGTTAGACTTGAGCCGTGCGATCTTCAGCAGAGCCATCATCACTGCAACATCGGTGGGCGAGAAAGACCACTCATAACTAAAATACTGTTCCCACAGCATAGCTATGGCCTCAAAGTTATTCTCCATATCGCCATGTGTAGCTTCACGATCTTTGGTGACGTACTGCTTGGCCGTATCAAGGACACTACTACGTGTGTACGTACCTTCTTTGGGTGGCTTACCACTCTTAGTCAGTTCGTAGGCATAGTCAGCATCAACCCCCGCAAGCTGCTCAGTTGTATATACAGCTATTTTTTGCAGTGGTTCTTTCTTCCAGAAATCATACTTACGCAACTTGCCTACGTATGACGCGCTACACCCAACTTTTTTGGCTATAGACTTGTCTGTGTCAGTGCCAAGGGATTTTTCTAACAACCTAAACACCTTATCACGTTTCTTCTCTTTCTTGGCAGTCATAGTTCTCTCCTTATTCAAATTCTGGTACAAACCAATCATCATCCAACGCCCACAGACAGTAGGACGCTTTCTTTTGGGAACCTAGGCGTGACACCTTGGCTTCCCAAATCTCTCCATCGCGGTGCAGCTTGCCTAACGCAGACTGAACCTCGTCATTAGTCGCGTCTAGCTTAGACGCTATCTCAGTAGCCCTATGTGCGAATTGATTGTCTGGCTCGGACAACAAACCAAGTATGCGATCTTCCATCTTAGCTACCACTACGCGTGGGGTTTCCTCCTCGCGTGATTCACCTGCATCAACAGAGTGTGTTACGCTCTCAGCGATAACACCTACAACCTGATACTTGGTTGCGTTAGCCATCCTTGAACTGTTAGGTATTACCCGCATCTGGGCAAGTGTGCCTTCGGCAAGGTCGTATTTGTTGACAAGATTAGGCGGTATGAACACCCGTTCCCCTTGGTCTATGTCAACTCCAAATCCGCATCGCTTGCCTACTAATACGTGCTGCACGTATATCTTTAGTGTATTTAACATTGTTCTCTCACTCTTTTATGATATTGTTTTTATGAGGGCGGTGATAATTCAAACCCACCTACCTGCGGTCTGCCTTATTGTTAGTTACACCTACAGCCGCCCTCACCCCTACTAGGACGCGTCCTAGTTAATGTAGGTGCCTTTTCTGAATTATTGCGGCCATGAAGTTATTAGCGTCACGTAACGCTATATCTTCACCTCTATCTTCGGCCCTCTCACGATCTTCTTTTATGGCTTCGCTTAGAACAGCGGTCACTGCCACCATTATAGAAGGCCATTGTTCTTGCTGTTCAAACAGCAAAACTAAATTAGCAATGATCAAAGACATAACTTCGGGTGACGCTTCTTTTGGCGCGGCCTCTGCTATGCGGTGCATCGCTACTTCAAACTCTTTCTTATCCACTTTTGTTCTCCTTAAACTTTATCTGATATCGTTTACACCTGCGTAATATTACCTCTACGGACATACCTGTTATACGTGCGGTCTCGGCGGCACTAAAACCTTGTTCCGATAGACGCAGTATTTGTTTGGCGGGGTTTGATCTTTCGATCTCGGACATGCGGGGCTTACCGCTACCTCTAGCATGTTCCTGCACGATCCCGTAATTTAATGATCGACCCCCACAATATTCAATCATCCGTTTGTTCTCAATCAAGGCCAACGCCTTCATCTTTTCCAAGGCTGTCAATGTTCCCTCCTAACTTCTTTGTACCTGTTACATACATGACGAATAGCTGCTGCGTGATCTTCTCAAGTTCCGCTTTTAGTTCACGGTTCTCTGCACACACTCGCTCGTATTCATGGCGGTTAATCATATTGAAACTCCACTTGGTCATATGGACTTGCCCCATGCACGTAAGTCACTAACGTAACGTGTCAGTTCCTCTTGCGCTGCGAACAGGTTGTTTTTGGCATTAGGCATCGGGTCTTTAGCGTAAGACTTCTCTTGCCACATATCTACCTGTTGACGTAGGAATTTTAATTCTGATTGTTGGGCGGGGGATAACTCTGCACTTTTATCCATTTGGCACACGTATGTTTAGCGTGTCAGTCAAATCACCAACTGTCCACTCGTTGATTACCACCGCGCAACCCCCCGCTACACGTATCTCTCGCAGGTTCTTATCTTGCAGGGGGGTGGGTTTGTTTTTACCTGCCTTACACTCTATCCCAAAGAACATGCCTTTGTAGCAAGCCACGATATCAGGCACACCGCTTTTACCAAATCCTGCTGTAGCAGGGAAGAAATAGTAAGCACCTAATTCTTTAAGCTGCTTCACTGCTTTGTTCTTAACTTTTGCTTCTGGCGTCATAGCCATGTTGCTCTCCCATTTGTTTGTGACGGGGCAACCAAAGCCCCGCCCTAGGACGTGTCCTAGTATGTATCAGGTACAATCCAATATTGATTATCACTGATCCTACCTCCAACACCTGTCACCAGTTCTCCCACTTGTAACATAGCTATAACAGCTAACCTTCCCTGCGCCCAATCGGGCAAATCAGAGATACTGTTGTATATGGGTGAAAGGTCAGTGTCAACACATTCTATACCAATACACGTTACTTTAATGATTTTTTTATCATCTGATATCGTTATGTGGTATATCTTGTCTCGGTTGGTGAGGGTCATACCTCTACAGTATCCATTACATAAACGATTTCGTCACATATTCTCATGCCGACTTCATCTACAAACTCACCATGCTCCATCATAGATAGAACAGCTACCTTGTCTTTTATCTCGTCAGGTATCTTATCAGTGCCAATGTAATACTGATGCGTTTCATGCAGTACCTCGCGGTTATAACTGCCCATATCACTACACCGAACAGTCTCAAACTTCTGCTCACCTTTCAACGTAGTACCAGTACAGATAACAGCCGTAGCTGCTAAGTTCTTGTTAAGAGTTGCGCTTGCCTGTTGCTTGCGCTGAAGTTCAAAAAACTCATGCGCTTCGGCCTCTAGTTTCTTGTCCATGAACGAATACCCAGACGCGACCAGATGTTTTATCTCTGCCATGACAGGCGTAGCACTACTACTGTAACTACGTCCAAACAAGGTTGCTCGCATCTCGTCAACTTTATTACTCAGCTCTCCGTGGCTCATTCCCGCAGCGTTACCTACGTCTCGCAGGTTTATCTCAGCTATGGTAAGGGCTTTGTACGGACGCGTGAATGTACTTGTGAAGCCCACGGCTTTCTTTAGATTAATTGACATACGCATATAGTGTTGATGCCTATGAGTATCATAGCGATTGTTTTCTACGCTAGGCGCACACACTACATAGGTTTTATCCCCACTACCTGCGTCTTGGAAGTTACCGTAACCAATCCACGCGGCTGTGTACGGATCACCTTTGAAGTGCAGATACACTCTATTACTTACAACAATAGGCTGTATGCTTGGCTTGACCTTTTTGACTTCGTTAAAGAAATCATAGAGTTTATAGTTATGGGTACGTACATACTCCATAGTGTTGTTCTCGGGGTTCGACGCTGCCTTAGCTTTTGCGTCTTTGACAAGTCTGTGTCTATACGGCATTGTGTATTACTCCTTGGTTGTGTTGTAGTTGAAGCCAAACATTTGATTGGCCCATCTGTTGAACAATGAACGCACACCTGATGCGTCCTCTTTGGTCTTGACTGTTTGTATTCTGAAGGTAGTGCCTGTGCCCCATTCGTAGGTTTCTGTAGATACAGCAAACTCTAGTGCTAGGTGGTGAAAGCCTATGTCACCCTCACCTGCTTCTAGTGCGTCAAGGGGGGTAATGGCCCATCTGTTTATATCGGCCTCACCGAAATGGTTTATTTGTTCACGCTTCATATTATGAAGCCATGTGCTATCCCCTAGAGGCAGCATCGGTGTCATTACACATGCGTACTCGTACAGGGCGTTGAGTTTAGGCTTCCACTTAGCTTTGCTTTCTTTATCTACGCGTACCGTAGGTTCGGGGAACGTAGGGCTTGCTAATTCAAAGATGTTCCACCCGTCTCGTTTGAAGCGCAGGTACACATTATCGTCCTTGGCAGGGCCATCCATGTTCTGCCCCCAATTAGTTTTACCGTTGGGGAAGTATGCGCTTTTGGGTAGGTAGTATTTATCCTCCCCGTCAAAGCCATGATTGTGTATAAACTGTTTGCCGCCAGTTACTTCAACACACATCGACCTAGGACACGTCCTAGCTAGGAAGTCATACCTACCTGAGTGTGTCCAGTTAACACCCGACCCATTGCGTAGGGTAACGTATTCATTTGCACCGTCACGCTCCCACTTTACAGGGGCAAGGGCTAACATATCTGCGCGTGATACTTGGTTGGGCGTAGAGTAAGTCCAGAAATCTACGTTATCTCCTGCGCCGTTACCATCGAACAATAGATAGCAATCATCGCTAATCTTTACGATGCGCTCCCACTTGCGCCTACGATCACCTATAGGTCTTATGTCCTGATCTTTGTGCCTACCCCGCATAGGCTTAACACTGTCATATAGTGCAGCCGCTTGATCGAAACTATTTAATCGGTGATTTGCCTTAGCCATTGTCGTTCTCCATATTATCGGCTTGAATTTCCCCCAAGCCATTACAATTATCGCAGTCTTTCCACACACCTACAGGTTCGTGTACCCCGTTTGATGTTAGTACCCACCGTTCATGCTCTACTTTACCTACTCGGTCAGAACCTTTGCACTCGGGACAAGCAATGAACGGGTTGAACCGTTGCTTGTACTTGTCCCACGCAGCGGTGAACTCCGCTTCCTCTGTCTTATCGTACATTCAATCCCCCTCCTCTTTATAACATTTAAGGATGATATCAGCGGCGTTCTTCTGATCGTGCATTGCTTCAAAAACTTTTAACCAAGCCTCGGAACACATATCCTCACGACCTACCATGCGCTTTACGTTGCCCATTAATTTGAGATCACGTAGGGTCTGTTCTTCGACCATCAGGTGTATCTCAACGTACTTAGTCATTTCAGTTTCTCCCTGCTATCTTTAGGTAGCTGTTCAGCATATCCCTTAGTTGCACTGCGTGTTCTGGGCGTAGGTCAGTGATCCAGATACCTGTATGATCCTCGTTCTCAGGTACGGATCGTTGACCTATTTTTAAATCCCACAGGGATAGTTCACCGTCTGCAAACCCATCTGCCGTGATAGTCCATTCTTTGTCTTGGACTTGATCCTGTACGTTGTGCGTTATGGTGACGCCTTTAGATGGACACTTCCGATCCACAGGTTTTAGCCATTCACGCCATTCGTCTATCTCAATTATATCGGCCATTTCAGTTCTCCTTTACTCTTTGAGTTTTTGTAGAAGTCGGTTCGCTTCTTTGATGGTCACTAACGCTTGTGTTCGTGTTGAACCGTTGTCTGCGCGACCTGATACGTAGTGTTCCAACAGAGCCTTTAGGTCTACGATGACGTTGTAGATATCTTCCTCTGTTTGGATCATTTCATTAACTTCATGATTAATGGTAGTCATTTCCATATCCTTTGTGTTGTACTAGGACGTGTCCTAGTACGTTGATTTTACATAGTGCTTGCGGTGATGTGCAGGGCTTTGCCGTGTGTTGGCTTTGCACCTTTGTTGTCAATGATGCACCAGAGCAGAGGGTGATCCCACGTACCCCAACCGCCAAACAAGTAACCATCGGTAAGAACGATGGACGCTTGAGGCTTGATGTTGTGCTTAGTCATGTACTCGTTGACACAAGTAATATCTGTACCGCCGCCGCCTTTGACTTCGGTGCTAGAGATAATCGTATCTAGTTCATGCTCTTCGTAAACCTCAGCGCCGCACACTTTAGTGTCCCAGTAGATGATGTGTACGCGGGATGGATTTACCGTCTGTGCAATAGACTGCAACTCGCCCATGAAAGCGGGGAGTACATTCGGCGCGTAGGTAGAACCAGATGTATCTATCAAGATAGCAAGTTCACCAATCTTCTCGGAGATACCACTAGGGAGATATACACCTGCCGACATAAACCTACGGTTCGGACGGCGATAGGTAGCGAAATCGTTGCCTGTAAACAGATCAACAATAAACTCGCGGGTTGCTTCACGCCAGTTGACTTGCGGCTGTAACAGTTCGTCAAAGTCACGATCACCGCCAGTGCCATCTTTACCCGCAGCAAGTTCACCTTGACGGACAGCATCATCTATCTCTTTCTCAAGGTCTTTCTTCTCTTGGTCAGACATATCTTTTGCGCCTTCCCAATCGTGCTCGTCAAAGCTGCCATCATCGTCACCAGTTCCACCGTTACCACCAGTGCCGCCATCGCCACCCTCACCATCTTCCTCGCCTTCTTCTTCCTCGCGCTCTTTCTTTTTCTTGTAGATGTGCCAGAAGATTTTAGCGGTATCCCATCCACGATACTGTTCATCGAACAACACCATGCTAGGCATCTTGATAAAGGTGTGGTCTGTCGCGCCACCAGACAGCTTGATGTACGTGTCATACAGTTTGATGTTGATGTAGTAATCCATCGCACGATTAGCGGTGTCAGGACAGATAGCCCACAGATGCGCCCACGTAATCAAGTGACGGAAGGCTTTGTGATACCCTTCGTGCATAATGACAAAGCGCAACTCTGCATCTGTCAGCTTCGCCATAAACTCTTCAGAATACCATTCGTCTCTGCCGTTGGTGCAAGCGGTACGAACATTCCTGTCACTAGGACGCGTACTAGATACAACCTCACAAGAGCCAACCATCAAGATACCTGCGATTGTCGGGTCTTTAGACATACAGGTAATGCGGTTCTTCTTTAGACGTTGATCGGGTGTTACAGTTAGTGCAAACATTATAGTTCTCCTCATGTACTAGGACGTGTCCTAGTAGGTTATGTAAGCTGAGATTTACCCGGAAAGAGTAAGTTAGAAGTACCTTTCCCGGGTACAACCTCAGTTAGTGTATGTAGGTGTACGTATTATACGTCGTGCGTATCATCAGCCTTGAACATATACTGGTTCTCACGCATGAACTGACTAAACTTAGCGTTAGTCATAACCAGCGTTTGGTGCTGGTATTTTTTGGTACGGACGCCATTGGCAAACATACCCTGTGCCTCGGTGTCGAGACGGTTGAGGTAAGTCATCCACGGCGTGATGTATTCTTTGTCCATAGTAGCCAAAGAACGGAACACCACCATACAAGTAGCAGATGCAGACTTGGGTACGATAGCGTTCATGGGATCAGTTTTGATACTCTCCCGTGTCGGGAGTTGATCCGACATTTTGATATGGGCAATGCAGTCCATACCACCACGCTCACCGATAGTACCGCAAGCGGCGGCGATCAGAGTTTCCTCGTCAATCAAGTGCCGTTGCTTCACAATGTTAGACAGCTTCTCCAAGCTGCGCGGCGTGACAAAAGATGTACGCTGCTCGGCAGGGTGGAAGATGTAGGGATTGTCGGACGGGTCGCGTACTTGCTCAAAGCCTTGAAAGATCATTTCGTTGTCTTTGGCCCACGACAGTACAGAGTGATCTATACCGTTGTTGATACCCCAAGTGATCCACTCCATAGCGGTAGACTTACGCACGTTCACGATGGTCAACCTGTTACGTGCATGTGCAGGTAGTATGTCACCCACACCCTCGCTACCAAGATTGGTAGTACAGAACACAATGCTATCAGGATGCAAGGTGACGCTGCCCATCTTGCGCTCCAACATCAACCGCGTCAAAGCCAGTTTCACAGATGGGTTCGCCTTACCATACTCGTCAATCATAAGAATGATCGGCTCGTTCAAGTGCAAGCCCAGTTCCTCGTTGGTCAAGTAAGTGACGTACCCTGTAGCTGTATCCATCTGTACGATGTTCGGGATGGTGAGATCACCCAAATCCTTAGTAGTGCAGTCGCAATAAAACACAGTGTGTTGTGGTTTCTTCAGATGGATCAAGCCAGCGACAGATGTTTTGCCAACGCCCATGTGACCCTGCAACATCATAGTGTTGTTAGGTACTGCGGTAATAAGATCAGCGCACTGATCAAGGTTCAGTTCATAGTTCATTGTCGTTCTCCTCAGAACATATACTAGGACGTGTCCTAGTGTTGATAATTTTCAGGATGGTTGGTAGGGGCGATCACGCCGCCCCTTACCCTTAGTATTTATCTTCGCTGTCAAAGATAAACTTACGTGCCGTTTCCAAATCGACTTCGCCCGTACCTTTGCAGGTGCGGCAAGAGAAATCAGTTTGGTGTGATGTTGTTGGCATACAAGCGGGACAACGTACATCTAAGAACGCGTACACATCGTTGTCGATCTGCGGCAAACTTTGCCCTCGTAGGTTTTTGTAGGGATGCCACTCAGTGTGACGCCACCGCTTCGCCTTTAGCTGCATGTACTTAGAGCGTATCATCACCAATCGCTCCCCATGCCCAAAGCTGCGATCTGGTCGTTGACAGTTTTGAGCGCATCTGCTGCTACTGCCTGTACTTCCTGACGAAGTATCTCATCATCTTTAAGCTGCTCGGACGTTACATCGTTGACCAATGCTTCGTCCAGTTTGTCGGCAACGGCAGACATATGCGTATCGTTATCAAGGTTCATTACACGTAGCAGGTCGATCATTTCCCGCACGTTTGGAACAAGGGAACCCTTGAAGGTTTTGACACCAACTTTACGGGTTTTCTCCACACCGTTTGGATTAGCCTTGGTGGGCTTGGTGTAGTATGTTTCTGTCAAGCCTGTATCTACGTAGTCGAGACGATCCGCCATGTTAGATACAGCGAGGTGTACGCGTTGCCACATATTCTTCATGGATGCGTTCCACCGATCACGGTAAAACTTTTCCAACTCCACTTCACGTTCACGCGCTGCGGCATCTGGTACGTCTTGACGCCAATCCGCTGCTGTACCCAAAGGCATAAGCTGTGCGCTGAAGTGAAACTTCTTACGCATATCCTCAGTGGACACGTACTCGGTTGCATCGAACAACGGGCCAAGCTGAAGCTGCGCGTCGATCACTTTGTCCTGATATACGTTGAGGAATGTATCAACCGCGTCCCAATATGTCTTGCCACACTCGGACATTCTGCTGACCCAATCCGCGCTTGTTACTGTCGGCACGATGTTGACGCCCTTGATCCAAGGTGATGTTAGAGCGTCATGCTCTTTGCGGGTCGCGGTGATTACTTTCTGAATGTGCGCTAGTTCATCGCACTTACCTAGTAGGTCTTTGTATAGACGTACCACGTTGGTCGAGACGCCGTTGTTGTCGGCAACCTCTTCACCTGCGCGTTTGTCTTTCTTGCTACCACTGAAATTGCCAATGGACAGTACAGCAAGTGAAGCCATGCTGCTGATATTTACTACGTCCACAGATGGGGCAGCTTGAAAGGTATTTGTGTCGGTATCTAACATTGTCGTTCTCCTTGAACGTAGGGTTACTAGGACGCGTCCTAGGGCTTTATCATCAGTGCGGAAGGAGCCACCCGCCGCATACGGTAGCCAGTTCGTAGAACCAGTTACCGTTTCAAATTATTCTTCGTCCACTACGATTTGCACAGCGCGGTGCACTTCGGACAGGCATTGTTGCACCTGCTCGGCTGTACCGCCCTGCGCTACGATTGCGCGTTTAGCCGTACTAAACTCAAACGGTACAGAGTAACCGTCTGTCTTTACCGCTACGCAGAAGTCCTTGAGGTAGGTGACAAGTTCATCCTCCCATCGAGTATCACTAGGACGTGTCCTAGTAGGCTTGGCCCATGACCATTCCATAGATTTAGCAAGGGCTTCATTGCCACCCTCTTTATCAAAGCAAGTGTCGCACAAACCCCACACGCCTTCTTCACCTACGTAGTCACCGCAGGTGTTGCATTTGAAATCTTCACTGTTCATTGTTATTCTCCTAACGGGCCATTGAGTTGATCCATGTCTGACTGCTCACACACCTCATTGAAGTGTCTGGCTTGCGCTGCCTCTGCGTGTTGCCGCTCATGTTCTAAGATGAATGATAGTTCATCACGCAACCGCGTGACTTCCTCGGTGGACATATTGATGTATGCCCCACCCCATTCACGACTAACTGTGAACGTGTAGATGGCTTCCTTGCCCTTTGGCGCACAATTTGCAAGTGATAACTCGCTTTTGGCGTCCAGCCCTTTATACTTCATTCCCATTGTAGTTCTCCTTATGTACTAGGACGCGTCCTAGCGTGGTTTCTGATTAAGTGATAACAGGTCGCACTTGCGGGTGATCCGCGTGTAGTGACCCTTGGGGGTTGGCACGATTGTCCAACTACCTCGCTCGGTGACTGCTGCCGATTGCCCACAGTCAAGGCACGTTCTATAGCCTAGACGGGCGCGCTTCACACTGTACGCCTCGCCACATTCTTTACACTTTACCATGTGTCTCCCTCTACCATAGTTCGTGATCTTGCCACGAATATTGCGGGTGCGGTTTGTCCGTACCCTTTGAACCAAGGACAACTATGTCGTTGTCCCCAATATCTCCGTACATGCGTTGATCGTGAAACATGTGCACGAAATCAGGCTTGCCCCACACTCTGACTGCCGCGCTGTATTCGGCATCGGTACGAAAGCCCACGAAATGTACATGGGTCTGTATGGGTGTGAGAGTTATCACACTAGGATACGTCCTAGTCTTTCTGATCCCATTCCAACACGTCAACCATTCCTCTGCCTCGGTGCGAGTGTCGAGTATCAAACCTGTCTCCCACTCCGTGACATAGGCGTTCTGGCTTTCCATCCATACGGGCGCGTCAAACTTATGGTATGAATACAGTTCGTACTTCACGCTGCGTACTCAACATTCGTGACTTGGCTATGCCATTGCCAGTTACTCTGTATGGGATGCTCCATACTTTCTTTGTACCGTCCGTGATCGTAACGAGACATAACCTCTGAAATGAGTTCTTTGTTGAGGTTGTCGAACACCGACACAGGTGGAACAAGCCCGTCACTAGGACGCGTCCTAGGAAGTTCGTTACCAAAACAGTCCAGCAAATCTACGCTCACGCGTATGCTGATGCGGCGTGACGTGTCAATCACGTCCACTACCCAATCGCCTGACCCATTGTATAACCCACGATATACAAACTTAGCGTTGACCCAAATGATCTGGCCGTGGCCGTTGTCATCGTATGGTCTGCCTGTGTTGAACACCATGCGGATACTTTCCACTGGGCTATCTTCCGTCTGTGTGCCGTGTTCGGCACGAATAATCTTGAGGTCTTGCATTGTAGTTCTCCTTGCTAGGATGCGTCCTAGTGCGTAATGCCATCGGGCATAAGAATGGGCAGGTGTAGAATAGCCTACGCCCTGCCCTAACTAATGCTCACTTACTAGGACGTGTCCTAGTTGATTGATCTGTGATCTTTTATTGATCGGTTGTGATTGCCATGAACGCGCTACCGCTCACTTTGTTGGGACACCGTGCCGTGTCCGTAATGTACTAGGATGCGTCCTAGTAGATGCTTGTGCATCTGACTTACTCTCTGGGTGTTCAACCCTGACTAGTCCCTGACTAGCCGCCGCCGTACTTCCTGCTCTAACCTGTCATCAGTCATATCTCCAAGAGTGATGCCCCAACGGGGGAGATCGGTTCCAAGCGTTGCCCTTGTTTGTGTAAGCGTCAATCCTTTCGTTGCTCCGTACAAGTTACGCACTTGATGCAGTCCATCGCTACTAGGATGCGTCCTAGTATTAGCGTGAAGTAAATCCATCTTAGCATTATCGGCAGCACCTAGGACGTGTCCTAGTATGAACCTAGCAATGGCGAGACACAGATCATGCGTCTCAACTAACAATGATAAATAGCGTGGTCCGTTGCGCGGTGGCCGTACCGCCCAGCTTGCGCTGGCCTCCTTCCTCAGTCTTTTTTATTACTGCTACCACTATAGCATACTTATACAGCATTGTCAAGCATATAATGTCTTTTCAAACGATTTAGTTGTAACGAGTGACAGACTGTATCATATGGTACTAGGACGCGTCCTAGTGTGTCATTCTGTGTAATGTACCGCATTTGTACCAACTAGGGGTCGTGCAAGTGCTTGATATTAAAGCAATGTAACAATGTAGCAATGTATCAGGAGAGAAGGTGCGGGGAAATGTTTGGGGGGAGCGGGGGATACATTAGGCCAAAGGGCGGGGGGAACCTCGCGTATAGTGTATCTTTTTTAGTTGGTACAAATGGTACAAATGGTACATTGTAATAAAATCAATCACTTACAAAAATACATTGTGCTACATTGGTGGTACAAATGGTACTTTACTTTAAAATCAATACCTTATGCGGTTTCGACCTACTAGGACGCGTCCTAGTGCCGCTTTCTGCCGCGTAACGCTGCCGAGTAACTGGTTTAGGGGGTTGACAGATAGACAATTTACCTTAATACACTACGTGTATTAACCTTTCACCTTCTGCTACTTGCTGCTGTTGTGCCGCGTAACGCTGCCGAGTAACTGGCTACTGTGAGTAAGAGGGAGACGTACAGCTAAGTCCTATCGGATCGGGGGAAACTCGCCCAGACTTACTAGGACGCATCCTAGTGCGTGGCGCACCACTCCGCATTGCTACTCGGTAACTGGCCTCGCCAGAACTGGCGTCGAAGAAAAGGCCAAAAAAAATGGCCGACCAATTAAGGCCGACCATTTTAGTTTGCTTATGCAAAGTACGAATTTAATACTTTCCAAGCTGCAGTTGCTTCCTTGTTGTTTTTAGATTTAAAACCAACTGATTTTTTACCATGCATTTTGGTGTCCATAGTCGCTAACAACTTTTTTATTTGAGCAGTATTGTAAGCTATATCTTTTTCCTCGGGTAATATACGCCCAGAAATACGGTCAACAGCTTTTTTGTAACGAGAACCAAATTCAACCTGCCATGCTGACTTTTTACGGTCTTTCATAGTAGGGTGTCCACCGATAACAGTGTCAGCGTCTACATTGCCAGTAGTAACAGCGTCATACAATTCCGGTGTAAATATTGATTTGAGCACCAACTCCCGACCCCATGCGTATACTGCAGCATGTTGATTGCTTGGACGTTTTGTATCCGGTTTACGTAACAGGTCAAACTTGGCGATATTAGCAGCACGGTCAGATTTTTCCAAATCAAGTTCAAGTACACTTGCTACCACGGTATCCATTGCAGTAACAGCTTTTGCAATAGCAGCTTTTGCATTAACAATGTCTTTTGACCGTTTGCCGTTTACGCTTTTGTTATCGCCAGTAGCAGCGAGACCTAATGCGTTGTTGAATACTTCCAACTGAGTTTCGGTTACAGTGTAGTCGTTTTGTGTTTCAGTAGTCATTGCAAAATTCCTTTGCGTTGTCGGTCAAAACCATTTGTTTCTGGCCGCCGATGAATTGGTTATGCCATAGGATGACATTTAAACAAGGGATAAGACAATCAAGTACAAGTATATGATACTGATTACTAGGACGCATCCTAGTACCCCACCTACCCCCAACCCCCCTCGATTGATGCTCGCCGCATTGCTCTGTATAATACTAATTCAGACGAATTTTTTACGTTTCTACACGTTTAGGTAGATACTCGCTCTAGTTGTACCCCCCTACTTAAAAAACCCCCCTACCCAAAAATATTATTATAGTGTAAAAAAATTTTATACGTGTTGGAGGACACCGCTATGGACCCAGACAAGATTATAGACTTCCCCGTGCTGTCTGAACTGGATCGGCAGTTTCTTGAGCTAGAGAAACAGCAAAAGCTAATACGTGAGCAGACAAAGCGCATAGAAGATGATAAGCTGGTTAAGTTTATAGAGGATATGTACAAGTGACTATAGCAGTAGATGTGCAAACTAATGTGCCTGTGCCAACGGATAACCCGTCTATACCGCTTACCGAGCGCATAGCTGCCGCTGCCGAAACTACTAAGCTACTTGCAGAGCATGGCCTAGAAATAGAGGCTAGCAATGCAGACAGAAACAACGCTGCAGCCATTGCAACTGCATTTGCCGAAGACCCTGTGAAGACTGCGAAGAAGGCCACACCTAGGCGCACTGCGGCCTTAACACCCGCTACTTTACTTTTAACTGATCGAATCCTTAAAGATTTTGGTCATTCTGTCGTTAAGAACTCTATACAGATAAGGCACCTAGTCACAAACAAGCTAATAGAAGAGACCGAAAACCCAGACGCACGAATACGGATACGCGCACTAGAACTATTAGGTAAGGTCTCAGACGTGGGGCTGTTTGCCGAGAAAGCCGAAGTAACTGTCACTCACCAGACTACAGATGATATCAGAGATAGACTGCGAGATAAGTTAACTAAACTCGTAGATATCACACCAGACGATGATGTAGAAGATGCCATAGTCCTAGACGGTCAGACTATAGACATAGACGCTGAACTCGGGATAAGCGATGAAGGATAACGTCACAAATGGCTTTTCCGAGGAAGAGGTTCAGCATATGCTGGACAACTTGGACAGCTTCTCAGACGAAGAAATAGCCGAGATAGACAAGCTGGTAGAAGAGTTAGGTATACGTAAGCGCAACAAAACCGCCTACGATGACCTGATAGAGTTCTGTAAACGGATGCAAGATGACTACATAGTAGGGCGTCACCACCGTATCCTTGCTGATTTGTTGATGGCTATTGAGGCGGGTGACGAGGATCGTATCTGTGTCAACATACCCCCACGCCACGGCAAGTCTCAGCTAGTATCTATATTTTTCCCTGCGTGGTTCTTAGGACGCAACCCTAACAAGAAGGTTATGATGGTGTCACACACCACTGACCTAGCTGTGGATTTTGGACGTAAGGTACGTAACCTCATCTCCCTAGATGACTACAAAGCAATATTTCCTGCGGTTAAGCTAGCGGTGGATAGTAAGTCTGCGGGGCGTTGGAATACGAATTTTGGTGGTGAGTATTATGCGTGTGGTGTCGGTTCTGCTCTTGCTGGTCGGGGCGCTGACCTCCTGCTCATTGACGATCCCCACTCAGAGCAAGATGTTATCAACGGCAACTTCTCCGTGTTTGAGAGAGCATACGAGTGGTATACCTTTGGTGCGCGTACTCGTCTTATGCCGGGTGGTAGAGTAGCTATCATACAGACGCGCTGGCACATGGATG
>Ga0206131_10001199_pt1 | contig 33827 bp, 53 predicted proteins | sample Helgoland_Spring_FD_148636 | JGI IMG/M metagenome (GOLD analysis project Ga0206131, IMG submission 148636) | Pelagic subsurface seawater microbial communities from Kabeltonne, Helgoland, North Sea - Helgoland_Spring_Bloom_20160517_1 | ecosystem: Environmental > Aquatic > Marine > Epipelagic ... | reverse complement strand
AATATTTAAAGGCGGTTGGCGTCCATTTATTGGTTGGGTTTGCGGCATGGCATTCGCTTACCACTTTATATTACAGCCTGTCTTACTTTTTGGAGTAGCGGTTACAGGCGTTAAGATACCAGCGTTGCCAGAGTTTGATATGAGTAGCCTGATGACCGTCCTAATGGGTATGCTTGGCCTTGGTGGACTGCGTACATTTGAAAAGCAAAAAGGTTTAACAAAGTAAGGGTCTGCTATGTCTGTCTGGCTACCTGTTTTATTCGTCTGTTTAACCAACGGCGCGTGTGAGTTTTACTCTGGCACTTTGTCCGTGTCAGTCGCGCAGTGTGAAAGCCAGAACGCGGAAGTTAAGCAAGCGTTGAGTTTAAAGCCAAACATCAGCGCTTACCAAATCGCCTGCATTAAAATCAAACCAAAAGATTCAGCATGAAACTATCAACTAATTTTTCGCTCCAAGAGTTGACCAAAAGCGACACGGCCATTCGACATGACATTGACAACACACCATCCTTGCAGGTCATCGATAACTTGCAAGACTTGGTGGACAACGTCTTACAGCCACTGCGAGAAAAGTTTGGCCCTGTTGTTGTCACTAGCGGCTATCGCTCACCTGCCGTCAATACAAAGATTGGTGGCAGTACGACCAGCGACCACTGTCATGGCTATGCCGCAGACTTTGAAGTGCTGGGAATGGACAACCGAGAACTGGCGCTGTACATCCGCGACAACCTCAAGTTCAAACAGTTGATCCTTGAGTTCTACCGTGATGGTGTTCCCGACTCAGGCTGGGTGCATTGCTCATTCCAAAAGGACGCAAACAAAGGTCAGGTATTGACTGCCAAGAAAGTCAATGGCCGGACTCAGTACGTCAATGGCATTGAGTGAACATGGACGAAAACAGGATCGTAACGAAGCGATCTATTGAAGCCGCCTACACATTGTTGCGCGGCATGAAGCCGTTTTGTGATTGGAAACTTCCAGTCAAGATTGACGCTCAAGTCAGCAACGACATCGCTATGTTTGGTTGTTTTGAAGACCCAAACACAATCACGATTAGTTCTGGTCGAGTGTGGACTGCTCAGAGCCTGTTAGAGACGACGGCTCACGAGATGATCCACTTGTACCAGTACAAGCAGAAACGTCTGACAGACACGCCTCACGACGCCTTTTTCATGGCCTGTGCAAAAGAGGTCTGCGAAAAGCTGGGCGTGAACAACAGAGAGGATTTTTAGTGAACAAGCGAACGATTAGTAATGAGGAGTTCATTGAACTTTGGAAGACTCACAAGTCAGCCGCCAAGATAGCCCGGATCACTGGGATTTCAGAGCGCAACGTCCACCACCGTCGCCGCGACATTGAAGCAAAATACGACACCGTGCTGGTTGCGGCAAGCAATAAAAACACCGTAGCGCAAGCGTATGGGCACATCAACCTTGGCATGGAGAACGGCACGGTCATAGTGTTTAGTGACGCCCACTTCCAACTAGGTCGGCGCACCACGGCCTTTAAAGCATTGCTGTGGCTTATTGGTGAACTCAAGCCCAAGGTAGTGATAGGAAATGGCGATAACTTTGACGGCGCGCAGGCAAGCAGGCATCCAGCTAACGGTTGGGATGTAACGCCGACCATTATTCAGGAACTCAATGCCTGCAAGATGTTTCTTGGCGAGATTCAAGAAGCCGCTGGTGACGCTAAATTGATATGGACGCTAGGCAATCACGATGCTAGATTTTCGACTCGGCTGGCAACCGTAGCGCCAGAGTTTCAAGGTGTCGAGGGCTTCCGGCTAGAAGACCACTTTCCTGATTGGCAACACGTTGTTAGTTGTATGCTGAATGACTCGGTGATGGTTAAGCACCGATGGAAAGGTGGAATACACGCCACGCATAACAATGCCGTTGGAAGTGGTGTGAGTTTCTGTACTGGCCACCTGCACAGCGCCAAGGTCACGCCTTGGACGGACTACACAGGGACTAGGTACGGGGTTGACTGTGGTACGCTTTCTGAGCCATTTGGCGACCAGTTCATGTATGCCGAAAACAATTCTCGCAATTGGCGGTCGGCTTTCGCGGTGCTAAACATTGTTGACGGACACCTCCTGATGCCCGAGTTATGTATGGTCAGCAGTCTTGGGGATGATTGTGTTGAGTGGCGGGGGGAGTTGATTGACGTGAGCGAGTTCTAACGCCACCTTGCTTGGCAACCTCCACGCGCTCCACGGTTGTAAATTTGTGCATATTGCCGCACTCAATAGTCCTGCGCCGCGTGTTGTCTTGGCGCATTCTTGATTCGAGTACGGTTGTCCATGCTCCGCATTCTGGGCACTTCATTGCTTGTGAAAAGTGCCTGACGAATCCAGCCAACCCTTGCGATCTTTGATTTCGTTGTACGCCTTTTCCAAGCACACCACAAGATCAGTGTCCTCGCAAGCCGCTCCCATAATCAGCGTCACCAGTATGTCGCCGTAAGCGTCGTCACGGGCGTCCTTGTCGCCAACCTCCAACGCCTCGATAAGTTCGTTCAGTTCTTCTTGCGTCTTCTTGGCTTGCGCCAGACCCGTGCTGTGTCGAGTGATGCCCCGCTGATTTCCCCACTCAATCGCTTTCATTTCGTAATATCTGTAACTCATTTTTTTACCTTTTTGTTTGGTGCAAATTTTAACTCTGCAAATATTTTCCACAGGCTTTCGATGCTGTTTAAGTTGTCCCATTCAACAATCAAACGATCACCGTAACCAAAGTTTTTGGACTGACATCTAGTGGCAAAGTTTTTCTTTGACATCCAGCCATTGACCCTCATTACGTCTGGGTCGTCTGTGCGGCCAACAAGTATAGCTATCTGCGCCCTGAACTTGTCTAAGTTGTCAAAGATCAAAGATCCATACTCTTTGTTCGTGAACTTTACATCAACAGATACGTTGCCAATCCACAAGTCAATCCCGCCGTCACTTAGCACGTTCAGCACTGGCGGCTCACAGTTGAATAGTCGAGCCACAGCAAACTCGGCTTTGTAGCCAAACGCGTTAGCCTCCTCGCGGCTCTGTGATGCGTTTTCCAGCCTTGGGCTAAAACCCTGCATCTTGCAAAGAGCAACCGTGTCAGCGCCCATTGTGGACGCTGTATGGCTATCCTTTGGGCTTAACTGAATCAACATGACCACTCTTGTACACCAAGCTGTTGTTTCGACGGCTTGGATGCTGGTTGTGGTCATCAGCACCTGGGCGAACTGCGGGCATCTCTAGTTCTGGGCAAAGGTAAACCCCGGTCATTTTTGAAAACGACTGCGACTGAGCAACCTCAATTTGCTTTCTTAGATCCATTGGTTTTTCTCCTTGACCTTGGCCTCGATTGCCCACGCTAAATCAACTACTGATGCGTCTGCTGGCAACTCCATTGAGATTACCTCGCCTCGCGTTAATTCGTTGAACGTTGGCTTGCTGGACGCTTGATTGCTCAACGCCTGCTCTAATCGCTCTCTGGCGGCATCGATGTCTTTGGCCTCGCCAGCATTACACTGGTATCCACCAAAGTCGTTCATGTACATTGACTCAAGAGTCTCCAACAATTCTTCTGCGGCTTGTTCTACTGTCATTACATATCCCCTTTAAAAAACTTCTTAAAACGCTCCCAGCGCGATTCTTTTTGTCTTAGCAATACTGTCTGCCACCAGATGCCTAGATCGTCCATGTGAGACCGTTTAAACGGCTCCCAGCGGCATCCGATCACCACCCTGCCTGTGTTGTACCCGATCATTTTGCCACCAGCGCCAACTCGAAGTCAGCTAGGTCTTCTGAGTGGTAGTCAAATCCAAGGCCGTCTAGCATATCAGCGTGAACGGCTCCCCACAGCAAAAAGTCTTCACCTCGCGCTGTCTTGCGAACCGAATATAACTCCACCATGTCGCTTGCTTGTGGGTGCTGGCGTACCAGAATTGTGTCTTGCATTTCAATCTCCTTAGTTGGGGCTTTCGCCCCGTTGGGTTACAGATTCAGAAATACCAGCCCGTTTTTTCCAAGACCAGCCTCAATGGGTGTATTAAATCGATCCCACTTGGGCAAGTCTTCTGGCCACTGCAATGCTCTCTCCAATTCGTAGTAGTCCTGCTCATTGAGGATGGCGACAACTTGCTCATTGCCGTTGGCATCCATTTTTACTATCTTCCCAAATGTGCCGTTGTTTTCCATTGTGGTTCTCCTTTTGTGTTGCGATGTGTTTATTATACCCACACCACAACACAACACAAGAGGTTTTTCCAATTATTTTCTAGGTGTTTACCCTAATAGCTTTTTTAGCAAATATGCGATCTGACCAGAGACAGACCGAGACTCAGCTACTGACTGCGCCTTGATTTGCTCATACAACGCCATCGGGACGCGCATTGTGATGAACTTGCTGGTTTGTTCTTTCTTTTCCATCTTGTCCCCTTAAAACGGCATATCGTCGTCAATTTCTGGCGCTGACGCGGTTTGTTTGGCTTGGGCAGGCATAGCCTTACCCTGCGACTCTTTTGGCGTTACAGACAGGCTCAACATCTTGTCGCCTTTGCCTGTCACCCTAGACCAGCCAGACAGCCAAAACTCCTTGCCATCGATGTTGATCGAACCTTTTAGGTCGGGGTGCGTCTCTTTTTCTTTGCGGTCGTTTTTAAACATAACGCCACGGTTGGTGTTGTCGTATTCCATCTTCAGTCCTTTTTCTTTAATGCGGCGCGGGTTTTTGAGTTCAGCAACGTCCACAGCGCCAGCTTTTGTGGTTCGTCAAGGTTTTGGTTTGTAACCAATTCTTTGGCCGCGCTTGGTTCGCCAATTACCATTTCGTTTAGCAGGTCAGCAAGGTCTCGCAGTTCTTCCATGTCCTGCTCTGAGACGTTGTCTTGAGCACCTTGGTTTGGTGTCGTGACGATCTTCTTTGGCTGTTCAGGCAAGTCATCTCCGGCGTAGATGTACAGACCGAGACCGTGCAAAGACAGAGCCTTGGTCATACAGCGCATGATGGCCGTGTTGACGGCAAAGGCGTCTGGGTTTGGTATGGCTTTGTTTCGGAAATCCATCACGGGCAACTGGCAACACATGGGCTTGTCAAACATTGTGACCGTGACCCAAACCATAGCAGTGCCGTTGATGTCCATGTAGCACTTATCGCCGAACATCTCGACCTTGAACGTAGCCTTGGGATCAGCCTTTAGAGCCTCTGCCCAAGCCCACGCCCATGACAAGTACGACAGACCGTTTTTCTTTTCAACGTGGTCGTTTACGTTGGTTTTAATTAGTGTTTCAATGCTCATGCTAACCTCCTTTTATTTTGTGGCGATGGCCACGTCAAAATCAGAGTCGTCAAAAAAAACGACTCGCTCCCCATAAAGAACCATTGCTGGTTCGTCGTGGTCTTTCGCATTTTCCAAGTCCATAACGTGGTCAATGTAGACTTCGTTCTTGTTCTGGCCGATCAGATCAGCCAGCTTGCGCTCACCCTTGGTGTTGAGCGTGTAGATGTTTTTAAAATGCTCCGTCATTTTTAAATTTCCCTTTTACTCAAATGTAACACAGTATCACGACGCGAGTCGGCGCGTGTATTTTCTTTTTGGTTTCTCTTCTGGCGCTGGTTCCTGAGCCATCTTCACCATCGCGTTACGCACGTTTGCTACCTGTGCGGATGTCAGGCGACCGTTGAGATCAAAGATACGCGCCAGCTTGCCAGCAGAGTCGTCTGTGTACCCGTTGGGCTTGCGCCCTGTGTCTAAGTACATCTCGACCATTGCGGCATCGCCTGTGTCGGTGCGCCACTTAGCCAGCACGTCTTCCATGCGCTTGGCGGCTAGTTCTTGAATCTTGTTCATGCGGTTTCTCCTTAAATGGGGCTTTCGCCCCGTTGGTTATTTGAATTTCTTAATCAGCGCATTGAGTTTGCGAACTTCGCCTCGCGCCCACTTCTGGTCATAAGGCCCATCCTCCACTTCACCCGATAAAGCGTCGCCGTTAATGTGTCCAGCCTCATGGAACGTGGACAAAACGTACTCGGCCTCATGCACGATTTCGGCATCGGTGTAGTCTTCAATTTCTTTGCCGTCGTCGGCAGATATGCCCTCCAACGTCGCGTACAACTCATGAATGTCAAACGCCGCTTTGATAATTGTTCTCATGTTGTTCCCCTTTTAGTTAAATATGACACTACGTTTTGTTGTGCCATGTGTTTATTATAACTCAAAAAAAACACAAATATAATAGGGGTTTACCCTAATTTACAAAAATAATTTTGTGGGTCATAGTTGAGCCAACATAGGAGACGATTGTGCAAACTTGGAATAATTTTATGGCAGACCTAAACGCACTGGTGCGGCAACAGCCCGACACAGAGATTGAGGCCATCATGTGGCTGAACAGCCTGATGTACAACGCTCACCAAGCGATTGAGGACATCCAGCGCAACGACTTGAACAAGGAAAATTTTGGAGGCACGGATTGATGCACGACCCAGTAAACAACCCAGCGCACTACATGGCTCACCCCAGTCACATTGAGTGCATCGAGGTGACGGAACACCTCAATTTTTGCATCGGCAATGCGATCAAATATCTGTGGCGCGCAGACCTGAAGCACGACGCTATTGAAGATTTGGAAAAGGCAATCTGGTACATCAACCGTGAAATCCAACGACGTAAAAAACTTGCAGGAGAATGAAATGTCAAAGATCATCATCAACAATTACTCGAATGCCAGCGACGAAGATGTCGTCCGACGGCTTTTAAAGACAATGACCGAACACAAGAAGTATGCAACTTGGGTAGAAAATGGCGAGATGCAAAAAAAACTTATTGGCTACCATAGATCGTCAGACGAGGCGTTGGACATAGTCATCAATCCTGAAGTATTGAAGTCTGGGACAATCAAGTTTGATGTTTATTGACGTTCATTTGTGTATAATGAACTGAGACACGGCTAGGTCGGGCTTGATCACCTGACTGAACGGAGTTACCTCCCTCTCCTGCCGTTGTTTCTTTTCTAGGGAGCGTTGAAAAGGTGAGCATCATGCCATTTGGTTTTTACAGAGAAAATCGCCTCCGTGTTTACGGGAACGGCGAGGGCGACGTTGTCATTGAAGAGTATGTTGACAACGATTGCATAGTGCCAATCAATAAAATAAAAATTTCATGGGATCGTTACGAGACGTTCCAAAATTTTTACGAAATTTTAAAAGAAGAGGCTTTTCACGGCATCAAGGAGGTTGATGATGAAGCCTAAAAATTGGTCACATTTCCAGCATTACAAAGACCGTTGCCCTCCTTGGATTAAGTTGCACAAGGAGTTGCTTAACGACCGTGCTTTTATGACGCTACCAACTGCTAGCAAGGCGCTAGCACCTTTGTTGTGGTTGCTAGCGAGTGAGTCAAAGGATGGCACTTTTGATGCCTCTATTGATGAATTGACCTTTAGGTTGCGTATGCCTGAGTCAGACATCAAGACTGGTCTTAAGCATTTGATTGATAAAGGTTTTTTTGTGGATGATAGCGAAGTGCTAGCAGAGTGCTATCAAGATGCTATACCAGAGACAGAGACAGAGACAGAGACAGAGACAAAGAAGAGTAGAAGTGCAACACGCGGGTCGCGGTTGCCAGCCGATTGGAAACCTAATGCTGAATTAGCGGAATGGTCAAAAGCTGAAAGACCAGACTTGAATCTGCGTAAGGTGCTGGAGGAGTTCAGGGACTACTGGACATCGGTTGCTGGTTCCAAGGGCGTTAAGCTGAACTGGGATGCGACATGGCGCAACTGGGTTCGTTCTCAGAAATCTGAAAAGCAGACATTTGCCCAAGTTGCCGCTGACGTTGCTCGGACTACTGTGCCAGCACCAGCGGGTCAGGACGCCGCTCTCAAGCAAATCATGGCTGACAGGAAGAAAGCTGTTCCGATGCCAGCGCATATTCGAGACCAGATTAACTCAGCATTCAAAAGGCCGCAAGATGCGTAAGCGGTCAAAGTACAAACCAAAGGGTGTGAGGCTCGACACAATGAATTGGGTTGTCACAGGCATGACCAAGGTATCCGCAAAGGAATCCGAATACGTCACTATGCACTTGAAAAACATGAGCGCCTTGGACTCGCTGACAAAAGGCACGGCAACACGACAAGAAGCTGACATCATAATCGGGGTCATAAACGTCGCTGAGGCGCTTTGTATGCTTGGGGTAGGGGTAGAGTACCGTCAGCTAGTTTTAGACGCTTCTAGTGCCCTCTACGGCGTTTGTAAGCGGTCTCTTGAGTTAAACGATAGGTTCGTTTGCCGTGGCGAGGAACTTTCTGCCATAAAAACGGGTTATGAGGTGCATGACGCACAAATGGAGGTCGCTACTTTGGCGATGCTTGACAAAGCGTTGGACACAATTGCGGCAACACTTAAACAAAAAAAGGGGAAGATTATCAATGCCTAGAAAACTTATTCAGGTCGATCACATTATTTTGGCTAAGACGTGGAAGTTGTTTGAGCATCTCGACCGGCGGATGAGCGCTCACGATTTGGCTGACACCTTGGAGATAGCCATCCTGACTTCTTGGAGGTGGTGTCGAGCCTTACACGGTCAAGGGCTTATTCATATCTGTGACTGGCGGCAAGATACATTAGGTCGCTATCAGACACCCGTGTACGCCGCGGGAGACAAGTTGGACAAGCCCAAGCCGCGTAAGACAAACCTTGACCGTCGGATGGAGTACGAGCGCAGGAAAGAATTGCGAAAGCAAGCAAGGGCGGAAAAAAAGGAACAAAATGCACAAATATGTTAAGGAGGGTCACATCTATGTTGATTTCATGGTCTGTTTGGTTTTTATATTTATCGTTCATACTGTTTGTTTTTATGCTGGCGTTGCTTATGCATACGCTTGCGGGTGACTACGAATGATGAGCATTGAAATTGCGCGCAAAATCCTTGACCAAGTGAAAGACGGTTCAAATGAGTACAGCACCTTTGTTATTACAGAAGCGCTCAAGGCCACAGGCGATTACGCCGAAATTTACGAGTGAGCAACGTGCCCACTTTGAAAAGATTGCCGCCCAGCAAAAGCGAATTGACAATATGGCAACGGCTCGCGAACTGGTACAGATGTTCTACGCCAAAGACAAAGCCGAGCGCAACACTTGGCTACGGGAGGCGCTTAACCGTATTGCTAGTAAGCGGGGGGCTGGACACTCTCACACCATCCGCACTTGCATGACGGCAGTTAGGGAGAACGAATATGAAAATGACATTACAGGACAGCAAACAAGCGCTGACTCAACTGCGCCAACTGTGGCCGAAGATCAAGGACGCTCTTGACGGCGGCATACCGCTGGTGCTGGAGATTAAGCGTGAAAGCAAGACAAGACAGCAGGAAAAACTGTACCATACGTACATCGGCAAGGCCTCTAAACAGGCACGTCATTTAGGCTGTACGTACAACGAAGAGGACTGGAAGAGGATCCTTGTCGATGCCTACCTACGGGATACCAACCAAAGCACTGGTCAACTTATCCCTAACCTTGATGGGACTGGCGTCATTCAGTTGGGATTGCAAACCCGTGATTTCAAAAAACATCAGGCGTCTGAGTTTGTGTCTTGGTTGGAAGCGTGGTGCGCCAACAATGGGGTAGATATTGATGGCTAAAAAATGCAAGCAATGTAAAGTGCCTTTTACTCCTGTCAGACCAATGCAAAAGGTGTGCAGTCCAGCCTGCGCCATGCAAATCGCAAGGCAGGTGGTAGACAAGGCCGAAAAGAAAGAAACCAAGCTAAAGCTGGACGCCATGCAGACCAAGCCCCAACTGGTCAAGAAAGCCCAGACAGCCTTTAACGCTTACATCAGGGCAAGGGACAAAGGGAAGACCTGTATCTCATGTGAGACACATCTGGGAGACAAGCCAAACACGTTTGACGCTGGCCACTACCGCTCGGTCGGCTCTGCGGCTCATATGCGGTTTGTGGAGGACAACGTCCACGGTCAATGCAAACATTGCAACAACTGGCTGGCAGGCAACCACGTGGAGTACCGCAAGCGCCTACTGGAGCGAATAGGTGAAAGGCAATTGGAACTTCTGGAGACTGACGGAACTCTAAGGAAATACACCAAAGAAGCCCTGATCGAAATCGCCCGGCATTACAACGAACAGGCTAGACGTTTGGCAAAAGAAAGCGTAGACTAGACAGCATTCTCCTGTTGAGTGGACTCAACTTACGCCAGCTATTGCAGTTGGCGTTTTTTTTGGTAAAATGGTAGTACTATGGCAAAAACACTACTTGACTTTTTAGGTGACCCGGAAGCAATGGCTTTTGCGCCACCTATTGCCAAAGACAAACGTCGAAAGCCGTCAAACATTGATGTCCTGAATGCAGGCATTGCTGGCATCGGCGATTTAGCCTATGACGCCGCAGGATTCCCTGTTGATTTGAGTGCTGGCTTGATGCGCGCGCTTGGGTTTGACGTTGGCCAAACGCCAATGGGCAGTGATTGGCTGAAAAGCAAAGCAACCAGCGCAGGCATACGTCCACCTGAGTCAGCCGACCAAACTCTGCGGGATGTGCGACTTGGTGCTGAAATGATGTCTGGCGGCATTGACCCATTTGCTACCGCCAAGGGTATTGGCATGGCTGGATCGGCTATTGCCCGTGAAGCCGCACCAATTGTTGGTCGAGGTCTTGAGAACTACGCTAATAAAGCTGGACTCAACATGAATATGCTCCCGCCAGAAGCGGCGGCAAAGGTCATGGGTCAGACCAAGATCGTTGATGAAGCTGGTTTGCCTGAGTTGTATTATCGTGGCGCAAAAAGCAAATATGAACCATTGAGTTCTGCTGGTGTCAATGCGGCAAGCAAATCTGGCGACATTGGTTTGTGGATGTCAAAAAGCCCCGACTTGGCTAGTTCATACACTGGCTCTCAAGGGCTTGGGCACGTTTCACCCGCCTACCCAGATGTAAGAAACCCACTAGTCATTGATGCTGGTCAAAGCCTTTGGAGCGAGATTCCATCAAAGGCAGTTGATGACGCTCTGGGGGTGAAGCTGTCTTCACCAACGGTCACAACCGACCAAGTAGCACGTATTGCCAAAGACCGTGGATTTGATGGCGTTCAGTTTAAAAACGTCATTGATGTCAAGGGCGGCAGGATGGCGACAGAGGCGTCAATGCAACCCACAGACGTTCTGGTTGCATTCAATCCAAAGGCTGTAAGGTCAGCACTAAGCGACAAAGCTATTGCTGGTGTGGCACGTGTTCCACCAAGACCCAAAGCACCTGCACAACAAGCTGTACAAAAACCAATGGTTATGGCTCCAGTGTCTGAGTCAGGGTTTTATTCTGCTGTTGAGCAAGCGGCTTTAAACCTTGAAAAGACCGACGGCACTGGTCAGGGCTTGCTGAATGAGTTAATGAAAGCCCCAGATGTCAAGAAAGACGAAATGGATGCCATTGGTCTGATTGACGCTTTCAAAGACAAACCAAAGGCAACCAAACAAGAACTAATTGACTACATTGGTCAAAATAAAGTTGAGCTTTCACAGTCTAGGCTTGGTGGATCAGAGCCATTTGACAAAAATCGCTTAACTGAACTTGAGTCCGAATATAGGTCTCTTAAACAGCACCCGATTGATGACCCTTCATTTGGTGAAGAAAAATACAATGAGTTAATTAAATTACTCAACGTTCGAGATCAAAGCACAACACAAAGTTTGTATGATGCCGCAGAACAAGCAACGTTGTCTGCTCAACGTGCGCAACGTCAGGGGCGTAAAAAAACAGCAGAAAAGTATTTTCGTGAAGCTGAGTTTTTAAATACTCGCGCCGAAAAGCTAGACCTGCAAGGTCAAGGCATGAGCAACCCACCACGTTACGACCAATACAAACTACCCGGTGGAACAAACTACCAAGAGACACTGCTGACGTTGCCAACAAAGCGCGAGTTGCCTAGCGGTTACAAGGTTATGCAAAACCCAAGCACTGCGCCTAATGCTCAAAAGTACATTGTGGTAGATAAGTCTGGTGAACGTTATGGAAGCGGCAACACTGAGAGCGATGCTTTAAATAAATACTTTGAGTATCACACTACTGACGCATACAAGTCATCTCACTGGGATCAGCCAAACGTAATGGCTCACGTCCGCACACAAGACTTTGTGGATGCTGACGGCAAGAATATGCGCATCATTGAAGAGGTGCAGTCAGACTGGCATCAAGCTGGGCGTGAAAAGGGTTATCGGCGTTCAAACAAGGAACGCATACCCTCAAGTTTTGAGCAAGATTACGCAGGGTGGAATATTTTTGACCAAGATGGTAATGAAATAACCTATGTCACCAATGATGTAAATCCGGGTGGTACAAAAGATGGTGCAATAAACATTGCACAACAGAGGTTAGATTCTGACAAATTTTTAGCCCGGTCAAAAAATGTCCCAGACGCTCCAATGAAAGAGACTTGGTATCAAACAGCACTACGTAAGGCTGTAAAGGATGCCATAGACGCTGGTCAAGATCGGGTTGGTATTACCACTGGGGCGCGACAGGCAGAGCGTTACGACCTGAGTAAGCAAGTGGATCGGGTCATATATAACCCAGAATCACAATCATTCAATGTTTACGGCAAGAACGACGACCTTGTGTACACAGGGCGCACCAGTAACCCAGAAGAACTTGAGCAATATGTTGGTAAAGATGCAACCAAAAAAGTATTGCAACAGCTAAAAGAGAACCCAAACAAGCCAGCCAGAATTACTGGGCTTGATCTTCAAGTTGGCGGCGAGGGCATGAAGAAGTATTACGACGAGACATACCCGAAATACTTGGAAAAGTTTGCCAAGAAGTATGGCGCAAAGGTAAGTGAAGGTGGAATTCCACAAGCGCCAAAAAGTGCATCTGAGGTGCTTGAGTTTACTGGTGGTCAAAAATACGCAAATGGGCAAATCACTTGGAGTGAGTTGGTCGAACTAAACCCAAGTCTAAAAAACAAATTTAAAGAGCCAGTCCGTTACATAGAGATCACACCAGAGATGCGTAAGGCTCTTGGTGGCAAAGACAAGGGTGTACCGCTATTCCAAGCCGCACCACTTATTCCCGTCGGCATTGGGGCTGGCGGTTTACTTGACCAGTTTGGCGAAAGACAACAATAACCAAACAGTCATCTCCACCTGTTTTACAGAGAGAACAACATGACAGAACCAACAAAACACGCTGGCGGCAGGCCAACAAAATACACGCCTGAACTGCTGGAAGAGTGTCACAGATACCTAACTGACTACAACACATTGCCAAGCATTGCTGGGCTGGCTGTTCGTCTTGGTATAGCCCGTGAGACATTGCAAGCATGGGCAAGAGACAACGATAAAGAAGAGTTTTCTCACATTTACACACAGCTACTGGCAAAACAAGAAGACGAACTCATCAGAAACGGTCTGATGGGGCACTTCAATGCGTCGATCACCAAGATGATCTTGACCAAGCATGGATACTCAGACAAGGTGGACGCAACGTCCAGCGACGGCTCAATGACTCCAACGAGCCAGCCTGTGACTATCCGCTTGGTTGGCCCAGATGAGTGAGGCGCAGTTAACGATCCCACCAAAGCTAATACCCGTCTTTACAAAGGACGCTCGGTATCGCGTTGCAAAGGGTGGGCGGGGTAGCGCAAAGACTCGCACGTTTGCACTGATGACGGCTGTTAGAGGCTACCAGTGGGGCAAAGAGGGCAAAAGTGGTCAGATACTTTGTGGCCGTGAGTTTATGAACTCGCTGGAAGACTCTTCGTTGGAAGAGGTCAAGGCGGCCATTCGCAGTGTGCCTTGGCTGGAAGAGTATTACGAACTGGGCGACAAGTTTGTCAGGTCTAAGGACGGGATGATTAGCTACACGTTCGCTGGTCTGCGTCGGTCGCTGGACAGCCTAAAGTCCAAGGCTCGGATATTGGTTGCATGGATTGACGAGGCGGAGACCGTTAGTGAGACAGCATGGCGTAAGCTGATACCAACGGTGCGAGAAGACAACTCAGAGATCTGGGTGACGTACAACCCTGAGAGCAAAGAGAGCGCCACACATAAGCGGTTCGTTGAGCAAACGCCTGATGACGCTGTTGTTGTGGATATGAACTGGAAAGACAACCCTTGGTTCCCTGACGTGTTAGAGCGTGAGCGCCAAGAAGACAAAAGGAAGAGGCCAGACATTTATGACCACGTTTGGGAGGGCGATTTTCTGGTTCACGCTGAGGGTGCGTATTACGCTACTGAGATGCGAGATTGCAAAGATCAAGGGCGTATTGGTACTGTGCAATATGCTCCATCCGTACCTGTTACGACTGCGTGGGACTTGGGCATCGGTGACTCGACGGCTATCTGGTTCGCACAGCACGTCGGGGCGGAGGTCAGGCTCATTGACTACTACGAGTCAAGCGGTGTGGGGCTGGATCACTATATGCGCGTCCTTAACGAAAAAGGCTACATTTACGGCAATCACATACTTCCACACGACGTGCGAGTACGTGAACTCGGCAGTGGGAAAAGCCGCATGGAAGTGCTGGACAGTTTGGGGGCGCGTCCTATTACTGTTGCGCCGCAGTTGATGGTGGACGACGGCATCCAATCGGTTAGATCAATGCTGACCAACTGCTGGTTCGATGCAGAGCGCTGTGAGCGCGGTATTGACGCACTGAGGCAGTACCACAGGGAATACGACGACAACGGCAAGGTGTGGCGATCTAGACCGTCTCACGATTGGGCGTCTCACGGCTCTGATGCGTTTAGATACTTGGCTGTCGGCCACAGGGTTACATCAAGCTGGGGCGACCCGATCAAGCGTAACCTAAAGGGTATTGCCTAGATATTAAGCTGTCTGTATAATCAAAATTGACTATTTTTTAATGGGGTTCAGCCATGCCGCTCAAAAAAGGCTCAAGCGCCAAGACCATTTCCAAGAACATCAAGACTGAGATGAAGTCTGGCAAGCCTCAAAAGCAGGCGGTTGCTATTGCCATGAGCAAAGCGGGTCGAGCCATGCCACAGCGTAATATGCGCGCAAAGGCAAACAAGAAATGAAGTCCGGTCTCTATTCCAACATCCACGCCAAGCGCAAGCGCATTGAGGACGGCTCTGGCGAGAAGATGAAAAAGGCTGGAGCCAAGGGCGCTCCATCTGCTAAGGCATTTAAGCAAGCGGCAAAAACCGTGAAGAAGAAAGGGAAGAAGTAATGGCTACCAAGAAGATGATCCCCGTTAAGGCATTCAAGCCTTGTGCAAAGTGTCCTGCTCCTGCGCTGTGCAAAAAGGCAGGTAGATGCCTAGCTAAGAGCAAGTAATGCCTGAGAGCCTGCCAGAAGAGCGCCCACAGCGCCACCCAATATTTAACTCAGATAACGCCTATGAGTTGGCTAAGATGGCTGGCGCATGGGCGACTGGTCTTGGCCCTTTGTACACGAAGTACAGACAGGGCAAGGGTCTTCTGGATGCAATCGGCACAGCAGAAGATGTTTACGGGGCTATGACTGGTGAACCCTATGCGTCTGCAAAGGCGTTTTATAACGACGTGCCCGTCATCAATTACACCTACGCGATGGAAGATGCGCTGAAGCGAAAAGACCCAACAAGGGCGGCGCCAATTATTTCATACGAGGGTACTGGTCTTGTTGGAGACGAAAACAACTTTTATAAAACTATTTACGACGACGAGCCTTGGTACGAAAGCCCGTTTTCAAAGTTGGGCAAAAAGCCTGCCGATGGGCTTTTAAGAATGATGGGCAAGTGATGGCAACCAAAGAATCGTCTGCCGCGCGGGTATTAGCAGAAAACAAAGTAAAGTGGTGAAAACATGGCGATAACAAACTACACGAACCTGCAAACAACTATTGCAGATACGCTTAACCGAGACGACCTTACGTCGATCATTCCGACGTTTGTGTCGTTGTGCGAATCTACGGTTAACCGAGACATCCGGCACTGGAGAATGGAGTCACGATCCAATGGTCAGCAGTCTGCTGGCGATGCGTATATGCAAGTCCCTGCTGATTGGGTAGAGACGTTGCGTTTCAATGTTGTGGGCAATGGCACATCCCCAATCAAGATGACTAACTCGACCACAATGGCCGACTTACGTGCTGTCAACAACGATCAGTATGGAACGCCTGCGCTGTATACCTTGGAGGCTGGGCAATTTCATTTATACCCAACGCCCATTGCAGACACTGATGTTGAACTGTTATACTACGCTGAAGTGCCAGCTTTAGCCTCAAATGCTACAAACTGGTTACTAACTGCGGCTCCTGACGTTTACTTGTATGGATCACTGGTTCATTCAGCGCCCTACCTACAAGATGATGCAAGGCTCGCAGTGTGGGCGCAGTTGTATTCATCTTCAGTTGTCCGATTGAATGAGGCATCACAATACGCTAAATACAGCGGCGTTTCTTTAGTACCAAAAGTAAGGGGTTTAGGATGAGTTTTAGTAATTATCTTGAGACAAAAGTCTTAGGTCACGTTTTCGGCGCTACGCCATACACAGCGGCTGGCACACTGTATTTGGCGTTGTTTACAACAAACCCTGCTGAAGACGGTAGCGGCACAGAAGTAACTGGTGGCGGCTATGTGCGCCAGTCTGTTGCTTTTACGGTGACTGGCAACACGGCCAGCAACACTGCGGCTGTTGAGTACGCAACTGCTACTGCGAACTACGGCACGGTTTCTCACGTTGGCGTTTATGACGCAAGTACGTCTGGTAACCTGCTGGCATATGCCGCGCTGACAAGTTCCAAGTCAATTGAGATTGGCGACGTGTTCCGCGTCCCAACTGGTGATCTGGACATTACGCTCGACTGATAAAGAGTCGTGGCAACAGTTGACCTAAGCGGATACAGTTACGGCACGAACACATACGGCGCTGATTCATTCGGCGTTGATGTGTTACCTGCTGTTGTCAGCGCGTCTGCTGTTGTCTCTGTCGCCCCAGTAAGGGTTCTTGTTGGTTCGGCGGCGATTAGTGCAAGCGCCAGCGTAACGGCTTTAGGCGGGTTGACCGCAAATATTGCGGCACAAATATCACCGCAATCTGCGGGCACATCCGGCGTTGTCCGTATACGGCAAACTGATAGCCAAGTAGACGGCGTTTCTACGGTATCGGCCGCCGCTGTTGGCGTCTTTACTTCTGGTGCTGTTTCAAGCGGCACAACCGTAACGACATCTGTTGGCGAAAAGTTTGTACTGGAAGAGATTGGCGCGTTTGCTTACGGCACGTCTGTATATGGCGCTGGGGTATACGACTACGCCAACTTCCAGACAATCGTTGCGGCAACGTCTGTTAACTCGACCGCCAGCGGCTTTGTTATCCGAGGTGCTAGTTCCGCAATGGCGGCCACAGCAACTGTTACTGCTGGCGATGACGCCATTCGTATTAGGCAGGTTAGCGCAAGCCCAAGCGCTGTTGCATCAATCACGGCTAACGCGGTTTTCTCGGTGGTTGGCAATGCAACAATACAGGCTCAGTCTGTTGTAAGCCCTCAGATCCTTAGGATCAGGCTAACAAGCGGCGCAACGTCGTTAACGTCATCTGTCAGCGCAATTGGTAGGGAGAAGTGGGTTCCAATACTTGTCACCTCTGAGACTTGGACGCCAATATCGCCTGCTAGTGATGTTTGGACAAAAATAGCGGCATAAGGTAAAAAATGGCATTTGTAAAACTTGAATTACCGCAAGGCGTCTACAACCACGGCACTGACTACGAGGCGACAGGGCGTTGGAATAAATCAAACCTGATTCGCTGGCAGGATAAGTCTTTGCGCCCGGTTGGTGGCTGGACTTTGCGAGCAGAAGAGATCTCTGCTTCCCCACCCCGTGGCGCTCACGCATGGGTTGATAATTTATACAATCCACGCTACGCAATCGGATCTTATAACGCCTTGTACAGTGTAACGGCTGGTGGTACTGTTACAGACATTACTCCCGTGGGGTTGACTGGTGGACGCATTGACGCCGCTGTGAACCTTGGCTATGGCGGTAATTATTTTGGCACTGGATTTTATGGCGTAGAGCGCCCAGATAGCGGGGTGTTTCAGGAGGCCACAACGTGGTCTTTGGACAACTGGGGTGAATACTTAGTTGCCTGTTCACCTGACGACGGTAAGTTGTACGAGTGGGATTTCAGTGGTGTTGCCGAGGTGCTTGCCAACGCGCCAATTAACTGTGACGCAATGCTGGTTACTGATGAGCGATTTATCTTTGCTTTCGGGGCTGGTGGCAACCCTCGGAAAGTTCAGTGGTGCAATCGTGAAGACAACACAGACTGGACTCCCTCGGCCACCAACGAGGCTGGAGACATTGAACTGCAAACAAGTGGTCAAATTGTTTGTGGTGTTCGTATGCGTGGTCGTACACTGATTTTAACGACCGCTGACGCGCATATTGCAACTTATGCAGGCCCACCTACTGTGTACGGCTTTGAGCGCGTTGGAACGTCCTGTGGCGCTGTTTCTCGCAAGTCATTAGTGTCGGTGGGTGAGGGTGCGTTTTGGATGAGCAAAGAGAACTTCTTTGTGTTTAACGGCTCATCTGTCCAGACCTTAGTTTGCGAAGTTTCGGACTATGTGTTCAAAAACATAAACATTAGTCAAATCAGTAAGACTTACGCCGTCCACAATGGACAGTACAACGAGGTTTGGTGGTTCTACCCCAGTTCTGGTAGTTTGGAAAACGACAGCTATGTCATGTATGACTACACTCAAAACATCTGGGCTGTTGGCTCAATAAGTAGGACGGCTGGTTTTGACTCTGGGGCTTTGACAACGCCTGTTTGGTTTGACGCCGACGGGAACGCATACAACCATGAGCAAGGTCACAACTTTGGTGATAGCGTTGCTTTTGTGGAGAGTGGGCCAATTAACATTGGGGCTGGCGACAATGTGATGCACGTCACACAAATCATTCCAGATGAGGCGACTCAGGGCGAGGCAAAAATTAAACTCAAAAGCCGTTTCTACCCAAACAGCACCGAGCGTGAGTACGGCCCTTATCCGCTATCATCACCGACAAGTGTGCGGGTTACTGGTCGTCAGGTTCGCGTCAGGATTGAGGGCGAGGCGCTTAAAGATTGGCGCGCTGGGATTATGCGTCTTGATGTCTCGCAGGGCGGTAAGCGATGAGGATGCCTCCGCCACCGTTTGGTGCTGACTGGAAGCCTTGGGGTGAGCGTTTAAACACGTACCTGTCGCGCATCCGCACATTACTGTCCACACGACTGCCGTCTGACGTTGCGGCTGATGACGGTATTTTGTTGTGGGATCGCGCTGGCTACCCTATAGTGTCTAAAGGCGGCGAGTTCCGTCAAATCATCCTTGCTGATGGTTACGCCTCATTGAGCCGCACAACAGTGCAAGTGGCCACGGCTATCAACACGGCTCAAGCCATTGGCTGGGACGCCCCGTCTTTTAATTCTGGCATTGCGCTAGACCCTACTGATAACACTAAGATCGTGTTTGAGGAAGATGGTGTTTACTTGCTGGCTTTCGCAGTTGAACTGCTGTCCAGTTCTTCAAGCGCTAAAAGCGGCTGGTTTTGGCCTCGAATTGACGGCGTAGACGTGCCCGGTTCTACAATCAAGGTTACATTGTCAGACAATGGCCACCATATCGTTATGAGTCGTTCTGCGGCTTTCCCGATGACTGCTGGGTCATACCTGCAAGCAATGTGGGCGGTGGACGACCTGACGTTGTGGATTGATGCGCCAGCGGCGACGGCTTTTGCGCCATCATCACCAGCGGTTACATTGGCGATTACACGACTTAGGCAATGACAGACAACTTGGACTCGGAACTGGAAAGATGCCGTCCTTGGTTAGAATCGGCGTTAGCACTTTCTGGTGGTACGCACCTATTCCAAGATGTAGTTGAATGTGTTAAACTTGGCACAATGCAGTTCTGGAATGCACCAAAAGGCTGTATGGTTACCGAGATTTTGGAGTACCCACGCAAAAAGGTCTTTCACATCTTTTTGGCTGGTGGGGATTTAGACCAAATCCGCGAATTCAGCGACTCGGCCATTTACTTTGCCAAGCTGAATGGATGCTCCGCAATGACCCTCGCGGGGCGCAAGGGTTGGGTTAAAGCCCTAAAAGATTTGGGTTGGCAAGAAAAGTTCACAACTATGAGCGTGGAGATTTAATTATGAGTGGTGGCAAAGGCGGAAGCACAACAGCGGCACAACAGATTCCAGAGTGGCTTGAAGGCCCTGCAAAGGCAAACCTTGAGAAAGCCCGTTTAGCGGGTGAAATCGGGTATATGCCGTATTACGGCCCAGAGGTCGCGTCATTAAGTCCGATGCAAAAGTCTGCAATGCAGAACACAATGGGCGCTATGTCAGCCTTTGGTATGGCTCCTGCTGGGGCACAATCCCAGAGCCAGCCAATGATGGGTCAACAAACCCAACCAAGTCAGCCCCCGACAAATCAATCTTTAGTCAGAGATATGTATGCACGTGCTGACCGCACGGGCAATCAAGTTGGGCAAGGTGAGATTGATTACTGGACTGGTCACTTAGATTCTGGCGCATTAAGTCCTGATGATTTTGAAAAAACGTTTACAAAAGCGCGTAACGAGCAATATACGGCTCAAGATCTGGGAACTCCCCGTGAGTTAATTAGTTCAAGCGCCTTTGCACAAATGCAACCAGAGGGGTATTTGCCAAGGGAAACCACAATGGGTGGCGTTACTGGGTATAGTTCTGGCAACCTTTATGACCAAGCTGTTGCTGAGTTGGCCAGACGTAATCCCGCTCAAATGGAGCGCTATAACCGAGCAATGGCGTCAACATCTGACGCAACAGCGGCCGCAAATCAGGGTTCTACACAGACAGATCCCCGCTTAAATCCAGCCTCTTCCATGTATGACCCGACCTATTACAACCGTGTAATGGCCGCTGGTGGCTATGGTGATGGTGGTAATAATGGCTTGGGCGGCACTCAGCAATCTGGTTCTGGCATAACATCTATGGCTGGTCTTTTAAGCGCAATGATTGGCGGCACTCCGGGGGATGCACGCGCTCCTGTTGTTAATCTAAGCACACACACCACAAACGACGGTCGCGGATTTAACGACGGCGGCACTGGAGTCGGTGTTGGTGGCGGGCCGGTAGGCGCTGGTGGCGGCAATGCCGCTGGCGGCTTTTCTCACGGTGGCTGGTAAAAAGGAATAAATTATGGCAGGCGCAGGAAACACTGGTGGAATAGCGGCAGGCGGTGGTCAACCATCTGGGGTGCAACCACCACAACTTACAGACGAGCAAAAACGTCAACTGAGTGTTAACACTTTCCCCGGAGGCTCTTACACTCCGGCTCCGGGGGATGATTTTATAAATAGAAATAGGAATGCGCCATCTGCGACGCCGATGCAACTGCTTCAGCAATTTTCAACACAGCCACAATCTCCACAATTAAATGCGCCACAGTCGGCGCAAACGCAATTTTCAACACAGCCACAATCTCCCCAGCAACCAAATATATTTAACACGGCGGCTGGTGGCATAAACAGGGCTGTAAACACAGCCGCTGGTGAGACATCATTCCAGCCAATGATGGTTAGCGCTGGCACTGGTACGGCAGACATTGCCAACTACGTTGACAAGATCAATGCTGAACGAGTTGCCGCTGGGCAGATTGCTGACACAGACCTGTCGGCGTATACAAACCCATACGAGTCACAAGTCGTTGACCAGTCACTGTCAGACCTAGACCGTGCGCGTCAAATGCAGGCGATGCAGTTGAATGCACAAGCTACCCGTGCAGGCGCTTTTGGTGGATCACGTCAGGCTTTGATGCAATCAGAACTTGGTCGAAACTACCTAGACCAATCCGCACGTACAGCTTCAGGTTTGCGTCAGGCTGGCTTCCAGAATGCACAGCAACTTGCTGGCCAAGACATTGCGTCACGTATGCAGGCAGACCTTGCAAACCAAAGCACGGGCTTGCAGGCTGGGATGACAAACGCACAGCTTGCGCAACAAGTTAACTTGGCGAACCAAGCCTCGCGTAACAATATGTCTCAATTTAATATTGGGAACCAATTGCAAGCGTCACTAGCAAACCAAAGCGCAAACCTTGCTGGCTCACAGCAACGTCTAGCGGCGGCTGGACAACTTGGTAGCGCATCAAACCTTGGCTTTGGCATGGGCATGGATCTTCAGAATCAGGCTATGCAACAGGGTGCGTTAGAGCAGGGCATCAACCAGATGGTTTTGGATCGCGCTCAAGCACAGTACGCGGGTATGCAGAATGCACCGGGACAGTCTCTCGGCTATATGTCTCAAGCCCTTGGCGTAACCCCAACGCCAATGACTCAGACAAACACCAAAAACCCCGGTCTGTTTGACTATTTGACTCTTGGTGCAAACACATATGGTGCTGTAAAGTCAGACATTAATTTAAAAGACGCAATTACAAAGATTGGCCAATTAAGCGACAAGATTGGCTTGTACCGCTGGAAGTGGAACGATAAGGCAAAGGCTCTTGGTGTTACTACGCCAGAGGTCGGTGTGCTGGCTCAAGAGGTTGAAGTGGTTATGCCAGAGGCTGTGTCTACTGCGCCTGACGGCTACAAGCAAGTTCGCTACGACATGGTTTTTAACGCTTTTGCGTGAGGTTAAATAATGGCAAAACCAACGTTACTTGATGTTTTACAGCAAAGCCTTAGACCGAAAATTACTGAGGAACTAACTCAACTTCCAATGATGGGGCAAAACCCGGTGGCGACCGTGCAGGCTCAGCCGCCTGAACTGCGACCTCTGACTGTGCCGCCAGCGGCTCAATCACAACAAACTCAGTTTCCCGAGATGAGGTCTGGCAACATTCAGTCCCCGACTGGGGATGCGCCTTGGTATGACAACGCAAATCTTTGGAATTCTCTGGCGCTAGGGTTTAACTCAATGCGCTTAAATCCAGATCAGGGTTTAGCGGCAGTCCTTGGTGATCGCATCAAGACTGCTGGTGAGTTGGCAAAGGGCAACAAAACGGCTCAAGCCGTGATTACCCAGCTACGCAACATGGGCGAGAACGAGGCGGCTGAAATGGTGGCCGCACAGCCTGCTATTGCAAAAGATGTCTTGACTCAGATCATCCAAGCCAAGTACGCACGCAAGGCAAGTCCAACAGCAAGCGGTGTACAGACGGATACAAGCACCGGTCAGATTTATCAGGTTGTATTTGACCCATCCACAGGCACGACTAAACGAGTTGATGTTGAGGGTGCATTTGGAGAGACTCCAAGCGCCATTGCAAGCAGGGAGGCGTCGGGACAGCTAAACTTGGCTGGCATAAAAATGGCATCTGAAAAGGGTGCGGCAGTATTTGGTCGCGCAAGCGGACTTGGTGAGCAGATTGGAAAGCTAACACGCGCCCGTGACTTAGTTAGAGAGGGCGGCGCTCAGACTGGTGTAATTAGATCTTTGTTGCCGTCGTTTAACTCAGCAACAGCAGAACTAAGGGCAATTGCAAATGGTCTTGGTATTGATATTATTAACAGCGCAACATTTGGCGCATTGAGCGAAAAAGAACTTAGCCTTGCTCTTTCAACTGGTTTGGATACATCTTTAAGCGGAACCGCCCTGCAAGAACACATCCAAGACAAAATTAACGCGCAAGAAAAACTGTACAACCAGTTGATGCAAGATGCGCGAGAGTTATCTAGTGGCATCACATACAACGAGTATATTCAGCGCCGAACAAGTAAGAAGCGCGAATCGCCTATTCCTAGTTATGGCGGCGGCGTCCAGTTGCCACCAGAATTGCAGAGCCAAATGACGCCAGATCAGATTGCCGCATTTAAAAGGCTTTCGCCTGATATGCAAGAAAAATTTATTGGAGGGCAATAATGGCTCTTAATCCAGCGCAACTGTCTATCTTGTCTGGTGGCGGTCAACAGCAATCATCAGGTCTTTCTGCGGAACAGTTGGCAATGCTTGGCATGGAGCCAAAAGCGCCTGCTGACAGCCAAATGATAAGAAGCCTTGCACAAGGCGCAACTTTTGGTTTTGCAGAAGAGATTGAGGCTGGAGTACGTGCGGCGGCATCAGCGCTTGGAATCGGAGAAGACAAAGGTTACGAAGCTATTCGTGACGAAATAAGACAAAAACTTGCCAACTTCAAAAAAGAAAACCCCGGCACGGCAATCACCTCCGAAATTGTTGGAGCCATCATTCCAACTATTGCCGCTGTGGTCGCATCTGGTGGCACGGCCGCTCCAGCGGCTTTGGGTCGGCTTGCTGGCATCGGCGCGGTGGAGGGTGGGTTAACTGGTCTTGGCACTAGCGAAAGCAAAACTGTCGGCGGCATGGCGGGTGACGCGGCTACCGGATCAATAACTGGCGCGGTTCTTTCTCCTGCTTTGGTTCTTGGTGGGCGTCAAATTGCGTCTAAAGCCGGTGGAATAGTTGACTGGGCTAAGTCAAAATTTGGGGACAAGGCAAGCAATGCTGTCCAAGCCGAGTTACAGAGACTGCAAAGACAGTCTAAAAAGCCTGTCGAAGAAATTATTGCAGACCTTGAGTCCGGTCGATTGATGACAGACAACATGAGCCTAATGGTTGCATTAAAGGGTTATGCTACCGAGGGCGGCAAAGCTGGTCGCCGTGTTTTAGATCAAACTAAATCTCGCGCTCAAGAGACTGGCAGAACTGCTGAATCTGCACTAATGGAGCGCCTTGCGCCCAATATGGACGAGAACGTTGTTCGTGGGTTTAAGCGAACAGAGCAAGAGTTGCTTGACGCCGAGTCTGCGTCCTACAAAAACATTTTCAGAAATTCTGGCATCGCCTCAGAGGACTTAGTAAATCAGACAACATCTGCCGTGCAGAGCCTGCCAAGTGTTGTTGCCCGTCTAGATCGTTTGTACGGCGCACAAGGCAAGATCCCGCCATATTCAATTAAAGACGGCAAGGTTGTAATGAACCGGACGCCAACGCTGGAAGACGCTGAGAAGATCCGTGGCGCGTTATCGGAAGAAACGCAAGCGGCCTTTAGGGGTGGAGAGGGAAGTCTTGGCGTGGTCTTAAAGGATCAAGAGTCAGGTCTGCGTACCTTAATAGATAGCACGTCTGATGAACTAAAGAGGACGAGGGCAAGCTGGGCGACGATTAAAGGCGCAACAGAGGCATTTGACAAAGGTCGTAAGGCTTTAACATCAAATGTTGATGAGCTTGAAATATTAGTTGAGCAACTTAAAAAGTCTCCAGAAAAGTACAAGGCATTTAAGGCTGGCGTGATGGATAGCATTCGCAACAAGGCACGACGTACTGGAACAACGTTTGCAAACTTGGCAGATCCAGACAAGCAGATGGGAGCGGCTTTGCGGGTCGCCCTTGATGACGATGACGTTGTTAGACTGCAAAAGCAACTGGCTCTTGCAGGTGAAACTTCTGACCTTGCAAAAAAAGTGCGCCCAGAAGCCGGGTCAATTACAACGCCTTTACGACAGGAGATGGATAACGCTGGGACAGCTATGTCTCTTGGCGATGTTGCCAACATTACATCTGGAAATATGTTTGGGTTGTTGCAATCTGCATCTCGCTTGCTAAAACAAGAGGTTCCGATGTTGACTGATGCACAGCGTATGCAAGTTCTTGATCTTGCAATGTCTGACAACCCAGAGGTGGTTCGCAAGGCTTTAACAGACCAAACGGCACTGGCTGGGTTAATAAACAAATATGGCAAGATCGTCCTAACGGGGGCAGAGGGCGCACGTCGCGCATCTGTGTTTGAAGCCTCACAACCCGACGGTTTAATTAGCCAACTTGGAGCGCAATAAATGAGTAAACCAACGCCAATGACAGAGACAGAGATCAACGGCATTGTCCGCGAGGCATTGATGGATGCTGTTGATTTTGTCGAGAGCGAGATTGCTCCTGATCGCATCCGCTCACAACGTTACTTTGATGGCGAAGTAGACATCGGCGAAGAAGAGGGTCGTAGCACTGTTGTGGCGACCAAGGTGCGCGACACAGTCCGAGCCATCAAGCCCAGCCTGATGCGCGTGTTCTTGTCAACAGACCGTGCTGTGGAGTATGTGCCTGCTGGCCCAAAGGACGTGCAGTTTGCTGAGATGGCGACCAAGTATATGCAATACAAGTTCAATGAACTTGGTGGTTACCGCATCATCAATGATGCATTCCACGACGCACTGGTCAAAAAGGTCGGCGTTGTCAAAGCCTACTGGGATACCTACACCGATCAAGAGATCTACGAATACAACGCTTTAAACGACCAAGAATATTCGGTCATTGTCAATGAAGACGGCGTTGACGTGCTAGAGCATTCTGTGTCCATGTCAATGGAAATTGACCCAATGGGTATGCAGGTGGAGATGCCACGCCATGATCTAAAGATCTCACGTTCGACAGAGCGCGGCGATATGTGCATTGAGTCAGTGCCGCCAGAAGAGTTCTTTGTTGACCGTGGTGCAAAGCGCATTGAAGATTCGTATGTGGTTGCACACCGCACACAGATGCGAGTCAGCGACGTTGTAGCAATGGGCTTTGACTTTGAAGAGGTCTCAGAACTAACGGGTCTCAGCACGGCTGACACGACCGCTAACGAAGAAGAATTTGAGCGTAGGGGGTATGACACCGCTTACACGCAAGAGAACGTCCAAGACCCGTCTATGCGCTTGGTGGCGATCACCGAGGCGTACATGAAGATTGACGTTGACGGCACGGGTGTAGCCCAGATGCAACGTTGTATTATGGGTGGCGATGACTACCAACTGTTGAGCGTTGAGCCTTGCAGTGAAGTACCGTTTGCCGTGTTTGAGATCGACCCAGAGCCACACACGTTCTTTGGCCGCTCAATCGCCGACCTGCTGATGAACGAACAGGACGCCAGCACAATGATGTTGCGCGGTGTTCTGGACAACGTGGCTCTGACTAACAGCCCACAACGTGAGATCGTTGACGGTCAGGTAAACATCGATGACTTGCTTAACAATGAGATTGGCGGCATTGTCCGTACAAAAGCGCCCGGCATGGTGCGCGACTTGGCTGTGCCGTTTGTGGCTGGTCAGACACTGGTTGCCATCCAGTACATGGACGCTGAGATTGAGTCCAAGACAGGCGTCACAAAGGCGTCTAGCGGCTTAAACCCTGATGCTATGCAGTCAACTACTGCGGCGGCTGTAAACGCCACCATACAAGCGGCGGCTGGTCAGGTCGAGGTTATGGCGCGTAACTTGGCAGAGGGCGGTATGCGTCGTCTGTTCAAGCTGATGTTAAAGCTGATGGTCGAGAACGTTGATGAGGCTGTGATGATGCGTATGGCAGGCGGTCAGTACCAGCCCGTTGACCCACGCTATTGGAACGCCAAGATGGATGTAACTGCAAACGTAGGACTGGGTACTGGTCGGGAAGATCAGCGCTCTGCGGCGCTTGCACAGGCTTTACAACTGCAAATGGAGGTCTACAAAGGGTACGGCTCGAACAACGGCTTGGTGACTATGACGAACATCCGCAACACACTGGCAGATATGCTGGCTGTGCAGGGTGTACGCAACGCTGACCGCTACTTCTCCCCAATGGACGAACAGCGTGAGCAGATGTTGCAACAGCAGGCACAACAGCAACAGCAACAGCCACCAGTTGACCAGCAGGCGCAGGCAATCATCCAAGCCGAGCAGATCAAGGCTCAAGCCAACAAAGAGGTGCAAATGCTCAAGTTGCAGATTGACGCGCAGAAAGCCATTGCACAGGATGACCGTGAGCGCGACAAGATGGATCAAGAGTTACTTACTGACGCGGCCAAGATCTACGGTCAATACCAGACCACGGTCGATGTCGCTGGCGTAAAAGCGGCGCAAGCCCAGCCCCGGTATCCACAAGAATCCCCAGCGCAAGCTGTTGTAGGCGGAAGGTTCTAATTGAACATCAAAGATCAAGCATCAAAGATACGGCAACTACAAAACGACCCCGTATTCCAAGAGGTGATGCAAGCAATTCGGGACAAGCAAGTTGGCTTGTTCTTGAATCCAGAGGCGTCTCAGGACGCGCTGGTCGATGCGCACGACATTATTCGTGCGTTGGGCAACATCGATACGTACTTCAACACTGTCCTGACAGAAGAAGCGTTTTTCGATAAACAAGAGAAAGAATCAGTACCGTGGATCAAACGACTGAAAAAGTAGCACTTGACGGTAGCATTGAGAGTGCAGTTAGTGCTATGATTGCACCTGAAAGTGTTGAAAACGAAGAAACCGACACTAACGAAGTAGCTGAACCGGAAGAGACCAACGACACCGAGGAAGCAAACGCAGAATCTGAAGACGATTCAGAAGAGTCAGAAGACTCAGATGATGATGACGAAGACGACGCGGAGGACGAAGAAGAAGACGCTGACGAAGCCAACAAGACAGAACCTGTTTACACCATCAAAGTTGATGGCACGGAAAAACAGGTCACCCTGAGTGAGTTGAAGCGAGGTTACAGTGGTCAACAATTTGTCCAAAAAGGTATGCAGGAAGCCGCCGCCCAGCGAAAGCAAGCGGAAGAAGTCTATGCGGCCTTATTGAATGAAAGACAGCAGATCTCCCAGTTGTATCAACAGATTCAAGGTGGACAGATTGCTACTCCTCCAAAGGCTCCGGCAAGGGAACTTTTTGACTCCGACCCAATTGGGTACATGGAAGCAAAACTGAACTATGACGAGCAGGTAGCGCAGTACCAGCAACAGCAGGCTCAGTTCCAGCAGTTGTCGGCACAGCAGAGTCAGGCACAGCAGGTGGCTCGACAGGCATATCTCCAACAGGAGGTAGAAAACCTGAAGAGCGTTATTCCTGAACTTGCAAACCCAGCACACGCTGGCAAGTTTAAGGATCAGATCGTGCAAGCTGGCGCGGCTTACGGCTACACGGCGGATGAGATTAGTCAGGTGGTAGAGAGTCGCGCACTGCACGTGTTGCGTGATGCGATGAAGTACCGCGAGATTATGAGTGGCAAGAAGAAAGCAGATGAGAAGGCTCAGTCGGCACGTCCCAAAACGACACCGATCAAGGCAGGCTCAAAGAAGCTGGTGAAAAGCAACAAGGATGTTTTGCAGAAGAAGACCAACCTTAAAAAGTCTGGGAGCATTGAAGATGCACTCAGCCTGATGTTTAACTCTTAAAGGAATTTATCATGGCACAGCCAACCAACACATTTGATTCATACGACGCAGTCGGCATTCGGGAGAGTCTCGAAGACATCATATATGACGTGTCTCCCAGCGAGACGCCTTTCTACTCTAGCGTAGCTAAAGTAAAAGCAACCAACACTTTCCATGAGTGGCAGACTGATGCGTTGCGCTCAAGCGCCGCTAACGCCCACATCGAGGGTGATGACACGGTTGCAGAGGCACGTACCGCTACGACCCGTCTTGGCAATTATTCGCAAATTTTCAAAAACGCGGTCACGATCGCCGACACCGACTCTGGCTTGAAAAAAGCTGGCCGCGCCGCTGAGATGGCATATGCTGTTTTGAAAGTTGCAAAAGAGCAGAAATTGGACATCGAGAAAGCCCTGTTCGACAACAACGCACGTGTCGCTGGTAACAGCACGACTGCGCGTGAGTTGGCTGGCGCTCCTGTCTGGTTGACCTCTAACACTTCTTTTGGCTCTGGCGGTGCTGATGCTACTGGCGACGGTACTGACGCACGTACAGACGGCACACAAGAGGCGTTTACGCAAGCCCGCTTTGACAGCACCATGCAGTCAATCTGGGAGAGCGGTGGCCGTCCTGACGTGGTGTATCTGTCTGCATTCCAGATGAACGTGGCACTGGGCTTTACTGGTAACAACAACCAGCGCTCACAAGTGCAGGCTGGCGACGAAAAGGTCATCAAGTCCTTGGCTGTCTACGTTACTCCTTGGGGCACGGTTGAGTTCATGCCTACCCGTGAGAACCGTTCACGTGACGTGTTCATCATGCAAAAGGATATGTGGGCTGTTGGCGTTCTGCGCCCAACGAAGAACATCGAACTGGCTAAAACAGGGGATTCTACGAAACGGCAAGTGGTAACTGAACTTACTCTCGTGTGCAAAAATGAAGCATCTTGCGGCGGTATTTTCGACAACGCTACTTCTTGATAGTGTGAGGGCTGGGGGGCTACGGCTCCCCGCCTTTTATTGAATCACTGAAAACAAAAAACAGGTGGCGCAATGAAGATTGGTGAAAAGTTTATTGACAACCACGACGGCACGTTCGTCGTACAAAAGCAGTATCAAAACGACGCATACATTGAGCGCGCAAAAGCCATTCAGGATATGAACGGTGGCGTGTTCGGCGAGAGTCGATTGGCAGGCGAGATACCGCTACACATTGTTGAAATGTGGGCCAAGGAAGCTGGAATTAAGTGGGGCGACCCTGCAATGAAAGACGTTATTAAACGTAAGTTATTGTCAGGCGACTTTGATAAATTTCGAGTTTGGAAAGGTACGTTCTAATGAAGACAACGGTCATTGACGGCACTGAGTATGATCTTGAGCAGTTAACACCAGAACAGCGATTGTTAGCAAACCACATTGCAGACCTTGACCGCAAGTTAGGCTCGGCAAGATTTAATGTAGATCAAATGACGGTAGGCAGAAATGCTTTTGCCCAATTATTTGAACGGTCATTGGCGTCAGAACGTCAGTAAGAGGAACACAAAATGGCAGATACCACAACTACGAACTTAAGTCTTACAAAACCTGAAGTCGGCGCTAGTGCTGACACATGGGGTGGCAAGATAAACACCGACCTAGACACCATTGACGCGCTGTTCTCAGCCTCTGGTGACCTTGCAATTGCAAACGGCGGTACTGGCGCATCTGACGCCGCTACTGCGCTTTCAAACCTTGGTGCGGCGGCCTCCACAAACGGGGCGCTAACAACACCAACGGCGACTGGTTTAAAAGAAACCAAGGTGGCAATGGGTGCTAACGACATCGATCTGTCTGCTGGCAACTACTTCACCTACACCTTGTCGGGCGCTCAAACGCTAACAGTTAGTAACGTGGCCTCTAGTGGCTCTGTAAGCGCATTTGTGCTTGAGGTGACTAACGGTGGCTCTGCGGCCTTAACGTTCTTCTCAGGGGTCACATGGGCGGCGGCAACGGCTCCCACGCTGACAGCCGCTGGTGTTGACACACTGGCATTCTTTACCTCAGACGGTGGCACAACTTGGAGAGGCTTTGTCCTCGGACTGGGGATGGCGTAATGGCAGTAAGAGACGTAGTTCAAGCCGCCGCTGGTGTTGGTGGTGGGGGTGAGTATGTTGAAGATGTGTTCAGTACTTACCTGTACAACGGCACGGGTTCAGCACAGACAATCACCAACGGTATTGACCTAGATGGCGAAGGTGGGTTGGTTTGGGCTAAAAGGAGAGACTCAGGAACGGCTTTACACACACTAATTGACACTGTTAGGGGTGTAAATAAACAGTTATTTTCTAGCTCAACAGCCTCAGAATATTCGTACCCCGACACAATTACAGCGTTTAATTCAAATGGTTTTACTCTGGGCTCTGATACATCCACAGAGTTTATAAATGCAAACAATGCGTTAATGGCTTCATGGACATTTCGCAAGGCTCCAAAGTTCTTTGACGTTGTGACGTGGACGGGTAATTCAACAGCTAGAACTATTGCACACAGTCTTGGTTCTGTGCCGGGAATGATTATTGTTAAAAGAACAGATAGCACAGCTAACTGGGCTGTTTATCATAGAGGTCTAACAAGTGCAAACCACTCCTTATTGCTAAATCTTACTGGGGCGCAAGATGAGACTGGCTACTTTGCGAACACTACCCCCACAGACACTGTATTCTCAATAAGCAGTAACAGTGTAGTCAACGCCTCTGGTGGAACATACGTCGCATATCTCTTCGCCCACGATGCAGGAGGCTTTGGAGACGATGGTGAGCAGAATGTTATTAGCTGTGGGAGTTATACGGGTACAGGTGCTGTGGGGAATGAAGTTACTTTAGGGTTTGAACCTCAATGGCTTTTAGTTAAATCTAGTTCATTAGGTGAAAATTGGTGGTTGGTTGATGTTATGCGTGGAATGCCTGTTCAAAATTACACAGGAGCAAAAGGTATACGACCAAACACTGATAGTGCTGAAGCAACTCCTTTTGGGCTTTACCCAACAGCAACTGGCTTTGTTCTTGCTGATGGCGGTGGGGCTATTAACGAGAATAACGCAACATACATCTACATAGCAATTCGCCGCCCAATGAAAACTCCAGAGGCGGGGACTGAGGTGTTTACTGTTGACCAGTTTACAGCAGGTCAAACAGCGCCCTCATTCATATCAGACTTTCCTGTTGACATGGCGTGGTTAAGGAACACCCCAAGTGCTAATACATTCTTGGCTACAAGACTACTTGGTGCAGGGGTTTTCAAGACTAACACTACATCTGCTTGGGGTGCAAGCCCTTCTTTCGATTTTGACTACAGTGATGGGTGGAATAGCTCAACCAGAGACTCTGCGTATTACTCTTGGATGTTCAAACGTGCCCCCGGCTTTATGGATGTGGTGGCTTACACGGGGACGGGTGTTGCTAAAACTGAGGCGCATAACTTGGGTGTTGCGCCTGAGATGATGATTGTTAAAGATAGGGATAATGGCGGAGTATGGGGGTGGAGTGTATACCATAAAGACATAGGTAATAACTATATTCTACAGCTTGAAGCCTCCAATGCTAAAAGTGGTCCTAGCTCATCTTATTGGAACAGTGTTACCCCGTCTGACAGTGTATTCAATTTAGGGGACGTTAGAACAAACTGGAGCGGAACTTCTTATATTAACTACATCTTCGCATCTTGCCCGGGCGTAAGTAAGGTGTCTTCCTATACCGGAACTGGCGCTAACCTAAACATAGACTGCGGCTTTAGCTCTGGTGCAAGGTTTATATTAATTAAACGCACAGACAGCACTGGTGATTGGTATTACTGGGACTCAGTTAGAGGTATATCTGCCGGTAATGATCCATATATGTTGCTCAACAGCACAGCGGCTGAAGTGACCAGCACTGACTACATTGACCCATTGGCATCAGGCTTCACAGTAACAGCATCAGCGCCAGCGGCTTTGAATGCAAGCGGTGGTACTTACATCTTCTTGGCAATAGCATAAGCCGCAAGGCTTTCAACAGACTTTTAAAGGATCAATATCATGTCTGAATATCGTAATCGCACCAGTGGTGCAGTAAACACTCAAGGCGAGATTCGCCGATCAATGCCTAACACATCCCTGCCTCGGGTATGGACTAGTTCCATCTGTGACAGCCTTGGAATTGACCCAGTGCTGGCGGCTCCGGCTCCAGCGGCTTCTGGTGAGTACAAGGTGGTCAGTCGTAATGGTGTTACTCAGGATGCCAACAACAACTGGGTACAGGCGTATGTCGAGCGGGATATGTTCGCTGACTATGTAGATGAAGAGGGCGTTACAGTCACCAAAGCATCACAAGAAGAAGCGTACACAGCCACCAAGAATGCAGAGGCCGCTACTGCCGCCCGTGCTACCCGTGACGGTTTAATCGCCTCATGCGACTGGATGGCTATCAAAGCCTTTGAGGGCGGCACAACGGTGTCTGCTGAGTGGGCAACCTACCGACAAGCCTTGCGTGACGTAAGCGCTCAAGAAGGCTTCCCTAACGACATCACATGGCCTGAGAAGCCTGAATAATCATGGAAGAAGTAACCCATAAAGAAATCTATGAAAGGTTACTGGCAGTCGAGACTAAGGTGGATAAGCTAAATGAGGAGACAGAGAATGTGGTTAAAGCTTTCTCTGCCGCCGAAGGGGCTTTCACAGTTTTAGAATGGATTGCTAGGGCGGCTAAACCCTTACTTTGGG